>Ga0302205_10000488_pt1 | contig 16476 bp, 12 predicted proteins | sample II_Fen_E1_3_FD_194582 | JGI IMG/M metagenome (GOLD analysis project Ga0302205, IMG submission 194582) | Peat permafrost microbial communities from Stordalen Mire near Abisko, Sweden - II_Fen_E1_3 | ecosystem: Environmental > Terrestrial > Soil > Wetlands > Permafrost | place: Sweden: Abisko...
TAGAATCAAGTACAATTGGATACCTCTTGATGCATATCTCAGTTTTCAGAATCTCAAAGATCGATTGTCTTTTGTTTTGAATAATTTCGGTACAAAATACGACATTATATTTTGACCATTACTTATAACGTTTTAAGGAGGGTAATTTCATAATCATCAAAAAGAATTATCTGTCTCAATTTGAAACCTACAATTTTCATCTAACTACCTATATTTTAAAACCTTATTTATATTTTTCAACCTCAGTAGAAAACAATCCAACCACAAACCTCAACCTTATTCTTTTTTTATCGTGATTTAATATAATCAATGATATAAAAGACAAATAAATAAGGTTAATATCAGGGGGTTACTTTTTTCTACTGAGGTTGAAATTAAACAATAAGGTTTTTAATATTCTGGATTAATAATCTATCAAAGAATAAGGAGTTAATTTGAAATTCAGTTCTTAATATTATAATTAAAAAAAAGACCCCCTTCCGTATAGAAAGAGGGTGCTCAGATTAGGATTGTATTCACTCGTTGGACTAGTCTCGCTCTTCCGAAATGTGCGGAATTACAGCAAGAAGATAGAGGAATTCATTTTCAAGGAATCAAGATTAGGGATTCATAGGACATGGATCCTGTTTATTTCATGAATAATTTATTCACCATACTTAAACATTACCCCTCCCGAACCGACAGCATATCCATTTTTTGCTCCGGTAAAATACAGGGAAGCCAGATACCCTCCCTGCAAATCTTTTGCATCCACTTTCCAGGTCGTGCCCCCATCCACCGTTTTCAGGATAATTCCATTCAGGTGCGCATCAAAACTCGAAGCATACCCAACCGTTGCACTGAGGAAGCAAACCGATTTCACCTCTCTTGTTTCGGTCGTGTAGGTACTCCAGGTGGCACCTGCATCCACCGTCTTTAAAATAATTCCGGTATCCGTATTTTTAATACCTCCCACTGCAAAACCTGTATTTTTATCGACAAATTTTACTGAAACTAAATTTAGAAGAGAATCAGCCTTCAGTGATGTCCACGAATTCCCGGCATCAACAGTCTTTATGATATTGCCCCCCACTCCTACAGCATATCCGGTAAGGCGATCGGTAAACGTCACCGAATACAACCAGTTTTTTACATTATTGGTGATAGAGGCCCATGTTTTACCGCCATCAATCGTTTTAATGATCGCTCCCCCTTCATCCATTAAATTTCCTCCTACCACATACCCGTTCAACGAATCGGTAAAGCAAACTGAATTTAAACGGCCCAGGGTTCCGGTTGATAATGTTGTCCACGAAGTACCCCCATTCACCGTTTTTAAAACTATGCCATTATATCCTGAAATATATCCGGTGGTTGTACTTGAAAAATAAACATCAGTATACCACACACCGGTATTTACCGAAATACTGGTCCATATTTTACCGCCATCCGTAGTTTTCAGGATATCTCCGGCATCACTCACTGCAAATCCCGAATTGGCATTGATAAAATAGATGGATGTCAGATCGGAATGTATCCCGCTATTCAGTGATGTCCATTTCAAAGTTGCATCAGTTCCGTTGTCCGTGTTTTCGTCAGTGAAATCCTTTGCACATCCGTAAAAAGAAAATGCCAGGACGACAAGGAAACTTAAGAGTAAATTCTTTTTCATAATCATTAATTTTTGAGGTTGATACTAATTCGGTGTTTTATAAATTCTCAGGATGTTTTCCTTTTTAAACAGACAGATTTTTTTAAATAAATATTTAAAAAGGCAAACAAAAACCATACCAAGGAATAAAAAAGAGGTAAGAGGTTAGAAGTAAGAGGTAAGTAGATGTCGGTAGTTTGTCGAGTAAATGGGAAGGAGTCGGAACCTCTTGCCTCTTACTTCTTCCAACCTGCAAATACTTACTCCGGATTATCCATGGAACCGGTTCTAGTCCGGTTTTTACTATTATCTGGCTATATTTTTAATTTTATTTCGTTTATATTTTATATTTATTAACTTATTAATGATAAGAGATATCTAAGATACATCCATAAGTTAAACAAGAGAAAACCAAGAAAATAGCTAAAATGGGTAGTGAATGAAATGCGAATGAAACCCGGAGTATTTCGGACAAATATCAACCGAACGGACAAACCCCGACAAACCCCGTCACAAACCCCAAAACATACGAGAAAACCCCAAAACATACGCAGTATTTTTGGGCGTTTGATTAGCACACTCACAACAAACCCCAAAACATACGCAGTATTTTTGGGCGTTTGATTAGCACACTCACGACAAACCCCAAAACATACGCAGTATTTTTGGGCGTTTGATTAATTATTCCACGACAAACCCAAAAACATACGGAGTATTTTTGGGCGTTTGATTTGCACACCCCGACAAACCCCAAAACATACGTACGTCGGATGACGGATGGGCGTTACATTGAGTACTCCCGTCAGACCTAATAAACGCTTTTGTGTACTTCGTACGACAAAAGGTTTATTCGTGTTCGACAAAAGGTTTATTTACGGACAAACCCCAATACATACGAAGTATTTTTGGGAGTTTGATTAGCACACCAGGTCAAGCCCCAAAACATACGTACGTCGGATGACGGATGGGCGTTACATTGAGTACTCCCGTCAGACCTAATAAACGCTTTTGTGTACTTCGTACGACAAAAGGTTTATTCGTGTTCGACAAAAGGTTTATTTACGGACAAACCCCAAAACATACGGAGTATTTTTGGGCGTTTGATTTGCACACTCACGACAAACCCCAAAACATACGGAGTATTTTTGGGCGTTTGATAAGCACACTCACGACAAACCTCAAAACATACGTACGTCGGTAGACGGATGGGCGTTATCTTGAGCACTCCCATCAGACCAAATAAACGCTTTTGTGTACTTCGTACGACAAAAGGTTTATTCGTGTTCGACAAAAGGTTTAATTACGCACAAACCCCAAATCATACGCAGTATTTTGGGCGTTTGATTTGCACACACCGTCAAACCCAAAACATACGTACGTCGGCTGACGGATGGGCGTTATCTTGAGTACTCCCGACAGACCTAAATAAACGCTTTTGTGTACTTCGTACGACAAAAGGTTTATTCCCGTTCGACAAAAGGTTTATTTACGGACAAACCCCAAAACATACGAAGTATTTTTGGGCGTTTGATTTGCACACCCGTAAAACCCCAAAACATACTGAGTGTTTTTAGGCGTTTGATTAGCTATTCCACGACAAACCCCAAAACATACGTACGTCGGCTGACGGATGGGCGTTATCTTGAGTACTCCCGTCAGACCTAATAAACGCTTTTGTGTACTTCGTACGACAAAAGGTTTATTCCCGTTCGACAAAAGGTTTATTTACGGACAAACCCCAAAACATACGAAGTATTTTTGGGCGTTTGATTAGCACACCACGTCAAACCCCAAAACATACGTACGTCGGCTGACGGATGGGCGTTTGATTAGCTATTCCCGACAGACCAAATAAACGCTTTTGTGTACTTCGTACGACAAAAGGTTTATTCCCGTTCGACAAAAGTTTATTCCTGCACGACAAAAGTTCTTTTGTAAATATTTTTTACTCTGATGAATATAACGAAAAATATTTTTAATTATCTTTGCATATTCCTGGACTTATTTTCAAATTAAATTATTTAAAAATGGTTTTTTATGGAGAAATTTTCTTTAGAATATGGTGAGTATTACCATATATACAACCGGGGAAATAATGGCGAGATACTATTTAAAGAGGTAGATAATTACTCTTATTTTATAACACTTTATGAAAAATACATCCCATCTATTGCAGACACGTTGACTTATTGTTTAATGTCAAATCACTTTCATCTGGTCATAAAAGTGAAAAATGAAAGGGATATTAAGTCATTTTCAGAATTACAACTTTTTGATAAAAATGAAAAAAGGATAATAACGGATCGTAAACCGACTCCTTCGAATCAATTTGCACATTTATTCAGTACGTATACGAAAACGATAAACGATAAATGCCAACGAACCGGCAGTTTGTTTGAACATCCTTTCAAACGACGAATGATTGACAACGAACTATATTTACAACATGTAATCGCGTACACACATAATAATCCGGTAAAAGCCGGGATTGTAGAAAAAATGTCAGATTATAAATGGAGCTCGTACAATGCATTGGTATCCGACAAACCAACACGTATAGATCGTGATCTTGTGATGGCGATTTTTGGAAACAAAGAATACTTTATTTTGTACCACGGAGATATTCCTTCACAACCGGAATTTGACAATCTGTTTCCGGAAGAATAAACAAAACCCTATAAACCCCGACACAAACCCCAAAACATACGTAATATTTTTGGGCGTTTGATTAGCACACTCACGACAAACCCCAAAACATACGTTCGTCAGCTGACGGATGGGCGTTATCTTGAGTACTCCCGTCAGACCTAAATAAACGCTTTTGTGTACTTCGTACGACAAAAGGTTTATTCCCGTTCGACAAAAGGTTTAATTACGGACAAACCTCAAAACATACGTACGTCGGTAGACGGATGGGCGTTATCTTGAGCACTCCCATCAGACCTAATAAACGCTTTTGTGTACTTCGTACGACAAAAGGTTTATTCGTGTTTGACAAAAGGTTTAATTACGCACAAACCCCAAATCATACGCAGTATTTTGGGCGTTTGATTTGCACACACCATCAAACCCCATAACATACGAACGTCGGCTGACGGATGGGAGTTTGATTAGCTATCCCCGACAGACCTAAATAAACGCTTTTGTGTACTTCGTACGACAAAAGGTTTATTCCCGCACGACAAAAGGTTTAAAAACGGGCAAAAAAAAGGCCGGCAACGGATGTGCCAGCCTTTAAGGATGTAAACAAAGATAAAAATATATAGTTAACGGATTATTTTAACGACATTGTTTCCTGTTAGTCCGGTTGTCTGAAGGATATAAATTCCGGATGACAGTGATGATATTTCCAGCATATTTGAACCGGCTACAAAATTACCGGAACGTACCAACCGGCCTTCGGCATTTACCAGCTTGTAAGCAGCAGCCGTAGGGATAGAAAGCTGATAGAGTCCTGAAGCAATGCGGGCCATCTGATAGGAATTGTCCTGAACCAGCGAATTGCCTGTTGCTGCTTTATTTAAACTGATATCATCCAGCAAATAAATAACGTTTGATTTGGCAAATTGCATATTCAGATACGGTTGCAGGGGTTTGACCACACCTGAAACGGGTAATGTAAAAGTATACCATACATTCAGGTCGGGCATAACCAGGGTATTGCTGAAAACGCTCGTTCCACCGGTCCATATATCAGGACCTCCACCGGCAAATACACCAAACCAGACATCAGAAGGATTAGCCTGAACCAATAGAATTTTAAAACTGATACTTACATAATTATTCCAGCTGCCATTCGTGGGAAGGATGTTGATTGCCAGTGCACCGCCGTTGGGATCGGCAGGTCCTGTAACGGATACTGCTTTCGAAGAAGTATTTATCCCTGTAGTAACGGGATTGTCCACAACTTTAATATCACCAAACGCACCATACCATACTCCGACTCCACCATTGCTACCTGTTATCTGGTCATCATATCCCAGGGTAACGGCACGGTTCGGATCCTGGTGTTCGATCAGTTGAATATCATCCATCAGAACATTGTATCCAGCCGCTTTATTGTATTTTACAAGCAGGTAAGTCGGCATAGGGGTAGCAGTTAAACAGGCAGAAAGCAAACTGGCAGTAAAAGGAATATCACAGGAATACCAGGTATTGAGTGCAGCAGTGCTCCAGGCATTTCCACTACCAACAGAGGTCATACTCCAGGTATCACTGGCCAGTCCGATTTCAATATTGGCATAGCTCAAATCAGCACCGGCAGTAGGACAAAGCTTCACCCTGACACCATCATAATCTGCCCAGGTTTTACCGGCAGGCAATGCGATAGCCGTTGAGACAGGCACATACCCGGTATTGGTAACATTCAAGACATTCGCAGATGGATTTAAGGTACCAATAAAGGGATTGGCAACCACAGCGCTGCTTCCATTGTAAATTGCCGGAGCACCGCCGTTCGAACCGATAGCAGCCGATTCAAAGTTATTGACCATAAAAGTCTGGGCCTGAACAAGCATACTACAGGCAGCACAAAAAACAAGTAATGTTTTTTTCATAATAATACATTTTTAAAGTTAGTAACAGATTTATTGGAACGTAAAATTTCTGTCCAAAATTAAGTGAATTAATAGTCATAAAACAATACATTTTTATCTATTATTAATACTTATTTAACAGATTCGAAGGTTTTAAGACGTAAAAAGATCATTAGGGGTACTTATTGAAACATATTTTTTAATATAACCGGGATGTTAAATCACAGACAAACCCCAAAGCATATGTATACAAACCCCAAAACATACGGAGTATTTTTGGGTGTTTGATTTGCACACACCAACACAAACCATAAAACATACGTACGTCGGATGACGGATGGGTGTTATCTTGAGCACTCCCGACAGAGCTAAATAAACGCTTTTGTGTACTTCGTACGACAAAAGGTTTATTCGTGTTCGACAAAAGGTTTAATTACGGGCAAACCCCAAAACATACGGAGTATTTTTGGGCGTTTGATTTGCACACCCCGACAAACACCAAAACATACGTACATCAACTGACGGATGGGCGTTACATTGAGTACTCCCGTCAGACCTAATAAACGCTTTTGTGTACTTCGTACGACAAAAGGTTTATTCCCGTTCGACAAAAGGTTTATTTACGGACAAACCCCAAAACATACGAAGTATTTTTGGGCGTTTGATTTGCACACCCCGACAAACCCCCAAAACATACGTACGTCGGCTGACAGATGGGCGTTATTTTGAGCACTCCCGACAGCCTAAATAAACGCTTTTGTGTACTTCGTACGACAAAAGGTTTATTCGTGTTCGACAAAAGGTTTATTTACGGACAAACCCCAAAACATAAGCAGTATTATTGGGCGTTTGATTAGCACACACCAACACAAACCATAAAACATACGTACGTCGGATGACGGATGGGCGTTATCTTGAGCAATCCCGACAGAGCTAAATAAACGCTTTTGTGTACTTCGTACGACAAAAGGTTTATTCGTGTTCGACAAAAGGTTTATTTACGGACAAACCCCAAAACATACGTAGTATTTTTGGGCGTTTGATTAGTACTCCCGTCAGACCCCAAAACATACGTACGTCGGATGACGGATGGGCGTTATCTTGAGCAATCCCGACAGAGCTAATAAACGCTTTTGTGTACTTCGTACGACAAAAGGTTTATTCCCGTACGACAAAAGGTTTAATTGCGGACAACAAAAGGTTTATTCCCGTTCGACAAAAAGTTTATTTACGGACGACAAAAGGTTTTTTGAACTTATATTTTGTATTTTTTTAGGGTGTTCGTTCAAAAAAGTTCATTTCAAAACTATAATATAGTATAATATACTGTAATTCAAATTAACAGTTGTATTTAAAAAATAACGTATAATCCTATATTTCTGTTATTTAGTACAAATGCAAACTCGGGATTGCAAAAAGGGACGTACGGGTCAGGGAGTGGTTTTTTAGCTAAAATTATTCGTTGAATAGAAATAATTGTCGTTCCTTTGCAGCGTTTTTAAACAAACATTATTCATTCAAATTTATGAGCAGTTTATCGCTTTTCCTGGTCGTTTTACTTACCGGAATATCACTTGTGATTCTCGGTCTTGGTACGGCACTATTATTAGCCCCACGATCTTTCAATCTTCAAAAAGGAGAACCTTACGAATGTGGGATTCCAACACACGGTACGTCATGGATGCAGTTTAAAGTAGGATATTACCTCTATGCAATCCTGTACCTGATGTTCGATGTTGAAACCATCTTTCTGTTTCCCTGGGCTACCATCGTTCGCGATTTAGGGTATCAGGGACTGTACAGCATTTTGTTTTTTATAGCTATCCTTGGATTGGGACTGGCGTATGCATGGAAGAAAGGAGTATTAAAATGGAATTGAAAAATATCGATATAAAGGGGATTCCAACCGAGGAATTCAACGACAACGAATATCTTGAAAAATACATCCAGGAGCTTGAAGCCAATGGTGTAAACGTGATTCTTGGTAAAATCGACGAACTGATCAACTGGGGTCGTTCCAATTCGATCTGGCCATTGATTTATGCCACCAGCTGTTGCGGGATTGAGTTTATGTCGGCAGCGGCAGCTCACCACGACATTGCAAGGTTCGGAATGGAAGTAACACGTAACAGTCCACGTCAAGCCGATCTGATGATTGTTGCCGGAACTATGGTTCATAAAATGGGTCCGCTGATCCGTCGTGTATACGATCAAATGGCAGAGCCTAAATATGTACTGGCTATGGGTGCTTGCGCTATTTCAGGAGGACCGTTTATAAATTCATACCATGTGATTAAAGGAGTCGATCAGATTATTCCGGTGGATGTTTATGTCCCGGGATGTCCTCCACGTCCTGAATCGCTGTTTTACGGACTGATGCAATTGCAACGGAAGATTAAAGTAGAAAAATTCCTGGGGAACAGACAACGGTAATATTATTTACTATTTATTCATTTACTATTTACAATTTCTTTGTATTATACTGAATTGATAAATGATTTTTATAAAGTAGCAAGATTTTGACTTTAGACATACGACATTAATATAAATGGAAAAAATAAAAGAGTTAATACTGAGTACTGTCAGCGATGCTGTTATTGAACAAAAGCAAAAACTGACTGTAACGGTAGAACCAAACAAACTTCACCTGTTAGCCCAAACATTACGCGACAACGCAGCAATCCCCTTTGATTTGCTGGTCTTTCTGATCGGAGTAGACCGGGGCGAACAACTTGGCGTAAACTACTTACTTTCTTCTTCCAACGACCTTTCGAAAGAAATTGTACTGAAAACGAGTACCGATGACCGTGAAAACCCGTTGTTGTATTCGATAAGCGATTTATACGAGACGGCACAATACAACGAACGCGAAGTATTTGCCTTGTTGGGGATCCGTTTTATCAACAATCCGGACATGCGTAAGTTCTTCCTGAACAGCGATTGGGTAGGTTATCCATTGCGCAAGGATTACGATGCAAATCCCGAACTGAATCCGGTCAGCATTGAAAGTAAGGAAATTATCGATATTGCTCCCCGTATTACCGAAACACCTGAAGGATTGGTAGAGGACACTGTCAACATTTTTGAAGACGACGATTATATTATCAACATAGGGCCTCAACATCCATCCACCCACGGAGTAATGCACTTCCGTACCTCGTTGGATGGTGAAATCGTTAAGAAGATCGATGTACACAGCGGATACATTCACCGTGGCATTGAAAAACTGAGTGAAAGCCTTACTTACCCTCAAATACTTCACTTCACCGACCGTCTGGATTATCTTTCAGCCAACATCAACCGTCACGGGTTGTGTATGTGTGTGGAAAAAGCCATTGGTCTTGAAGTTCCCGAACGTGCCCAGTATATCCGTACCATTATGGATGAGCTGAACCGTATTGATTCGCACTTGCTGGCGTGGGCCTGTCAGTGTAATGACCTGGGAGCTATCACTGCTTTTATCTACGGAATGCGCGAACGTGAAATCATACTGGATATCTTTGAAAAAACCTGCGGCGGACGACTGATTATCAATCAAAATGTGATTGGTGGCGTGATGTTCGACATTTATGCAGATTTTCAGAAAGATGTAAAAGCATTTATTCCTTATATGCGTGAAAAACTGGTGGAATACGACCACTTCTTCTCACACAATGTCATTGCACTGGGTCGTATGGTGACCATTGGTGTTCTTTCGAGAGAAGCAGCCATCAATTATGCCGTTACCGGTCCTTCCGGTCGTGGATCAAACTGGTCGTGCGATATACGCAAACACATCCCTTACGCTTTATACGATAAAGTGGAATTCAAAGAAGTGATCCGCACCGAAGGTGATTCATATGCCCGTTATATGAACCGTCTGGACGAGATCGAAGAATCCCTGCACATCATTGAACAATTAATCGATAACATTCCGGCCGGAGATATCATCAACAAACCGAAACCCATTATACGCATTCCGGAAGGTGAATATTACCAACGTGTGGAAGCCTGTCGTGGTGAGTTTGGTGTATTTATCGAAAGCCGTGGTGATAAGACCCCATACCGCCTTAAATTCCGTTCACCTTCTATGGCGCTGGTTTCGGCTATGCCGTTGATTTGTAAGAACGAAAAAATATCCGACTTTATCGGTATCGGTGGTTCTATGGACTATGTAATTCCGGATATCGACAGGTAGTTAATTGGTTAACTGGTTGATTGGTTAATTGGTTAATTAGTTAGAAGAAGGAAGTTAGTAGTCGTAAATAGTAGGAAATAAGAAGTAGGTAATTTGTACCTGCAATAGCTCAAGTTTTAGTTTATAGTTTATAATAGGGAATAGGGAGTAAGTAGTAGGTAGTCGGGAGTTGGGAGTAAGAAGTAGGTAGTCGGGAAAAAGTAGTAGGTAATAGGCAGTTAGAAATCTAACAATTAACTAATCAATTAACCTATCAACCAATCAACTAATCAACCAATCAACCAATTAACCAATTAACCAATTAACTAATCAACCAATTAACAATCGTACAATTTATATATGCAACAACCATTAGAAATTTCAAACGTAACAACCTGGTTAGACACAACACTGCGAAGCAGCATGCCCTCGGTTTGGGTCATCCTGATTGAATGTGTCTTGGTCGGTGTAGCCCTGTTAGTTGCTTACGCGGTAATAGCTTTGATCCTTATTTATGCAGAACGCAAGATAACAGCATTCTTCCAGGCTCGTTTCGGTCCCAACCGTGTTGGGAAATACGGGATCCTCCAGAGTGTTGCCGACATGATCAAGATTTTGCTGAAAGAAATCGTCAAGATCAATCGTGTTGACAGGTTTTTATTCTTTGCAGCACCGTTCTTTATGATTATAGCCTCCATGCTTACCTTTGGTGCTATTCCTTTCGGACAGGGACTTCATGCAATCGATTTTAACATCGGGGTGTTGTATGTTTCTGCAGTTTCATCATTAGGAATTATCGGTATTTTGCTGGCAGGATGGTCGAGTAACAACAAGTATTCAATGATTGGTGCCATGCGAAGCGGTGCTCAGTTTGTAAGTTATGAACTATCCGCAGGATTTGCATTAATGACTATCGTGGTATTGGCAGGAACTATGCAGTTCTCGTCGATGATCGAAGGACAACGCTATTGCTGGAATTTATTTAACGGACATATTTCTTCCATGGTTGCCTTTGTCCTGTACCTGATTTCAGGACATGCCGAAACAAACCGTGGTCCATTTGACTTACCGGAAGCAGAATCGGAATTAACAGCAGGATATCACACAGAATATTCGGGACTTCAGTTCGGGTTCTATTACCTGGCCGAATACCTGAATATGTTTATCATTGCCTCGATCGCCACCACCGTATTTTTAGGAGGATATTTACCTATACAGGTTCATGGTTGGGATGGCTTCAATCAAATCATGACTTATATCCCTACGTACATCTGGTTCTTCGGAAAAACAGCCGTACTGATATTCCTGAGTTTATGGGTTCGCTGGTCATTCCCTCGTTTACGTATCGACCAGTTACTGAACCTGGAATGGAAATACCTGTTGCCTATCAATCTTGTAAATATTGTTGTCATGGTGATCATTGTTCTGACTGGATTGACATTGACGGATTTATTTCCGGGACTGTTCTAACACGCTAAGCGTTCAATGTTCCGTGTTAAACAATAGTAAATAGTAAATTACTAAATAGTAAATAAAAAAGATGAGTTCAATATCAAAATATTTTTCAGGGTTATTTATCGGCATAGGGTCGTTACTTGGAGGTATGGCTGTAACCTGGAAAGAGTTGTGGACAAAAAAGGTGACGCAACAATATCCTGAGAACAGGGACACCCTGGTTATTTCAGACCGTTTCCGTTGTGAGTTGACCATGCCGCATGATGAAAACAACGAACATGCCTGTACTGCCTGCGGTATCTGTGAGATGAACTGTCCAAACGGAACAATCACAGTAAACAGTAAAATGATTGAGACAGAAGATGGCAAAAAGAAAAAGATTCTTGACACCTACATCTGGGATTTAGGCATGTGTACTTTCTGCAACCTTTGCGTTCTGACTTGTCCTTCGGGTGCCATTAAGTTTAATAACTCTTATGAAAATGCTGTATTTACTCGTAGTAAACTTGTTCAACAGCTAAATCATGAAGGATCCAAACTTCGTGAAAAGAAAAAAGAAGTAAAACCGGTAGTTCCTGTTACTCCTGCAAAAGCTGAAACACCTGCTGTAGAAGTAAAAGCACCTGTTGCAACACCGGAAGTGAAAGCAGAAACACCGATCGCAGCTGTACTGGCAGCGGTTAAGGAATCGAAAACCGGAGCAGTAGAACCAAAAGCACCAGCAGCAGAAGCTGAAACAACTGAGAATTAATACTAACAGAAACAATATAGGATAATCAATCGATTATGGCAGAACAAATTATATTTTACATTTTAGCAGCAGTAATTGCAATTTTCTCAATCCTGGCAGTTACTTCGAAACAAATCATTCGCTCAGCAACTTATTTATTATTTGTATTATTATCTACTGCCGGCCTATACCTGCTGTTGGGATATAATTACTTATTTGCCGTACAGGTTGCCGTTTATGCCGGTGGTGTGATGGTATTATTTATTTTCGCAATTTTGCTTACCAACAGACCGGGTGAAAATGTAAAATCCGAATTACCGGTCAGAAGAATTGTAGCCGGTATTACAGCCGTGGCAGGACTGGCATTTTGTGCACATGTCATTTATTACAATGTCAATAAAATTTATAACTATGTTGCCATTGGAGAACTGACCCCTCAACAAATCGGACATACCATGATGGGTACCGATAAATATCAGTATTTATTGCCTTTCGAAACCATCAGTGTTTTATTGCTGGCATGTATCGTGGGTGCTATTATGATTGCAAGAAAAAGATAAGAAAGTTTGAAGGGTTTGCGGTTTGAAAGTTTGAAGGGTTTGAAGGGTTTGAAAGTTTGAAGGGTTTGAAGGGTTTGAGATTATCAAGTTACCTGAAACTTAAAAGAACCAACTACAAACATCAAACTACAAACATCAAACTTCTAACTTCTAACTTCTAACAACATCAAACATTAAACAACAAACATCAAACATAAAATTCATGGGTGATTTATTAACAAATTTTCTATCCGGTCCAATACCAATAGAAGCTTATTTAGGATTAAGTTTAGTTATGTTCTTTGCGGGGATTTACGGATTCCTGTCACGCAAGAGTTTACTGATGATCTTAATCTCCATTGAACTGATGCTGAATGCTGCCGATATCAACTTTGTGGTTTTTAACCGTTATTTGTTCCCGGGTCATTTGGAAGGTTTTTACTTTGCACTTTTCGCGATTGCTATTGCAGCTTGCGAGACAGCCGTGGCCATTGCTATTATCATCAATATCTACCGGAATTTGAGTAGTGTTGAAGTGACCAACCTGGACCAAATGAAAAACTAAGACATTTAATCATTTACAATTTTCAATTCTCAATTTACAATTAATATGCAGTATACCTTATTAATTTTACTCCTTCCGCTTCTAAGTTTCATCATTTTGGGACTTGTAGATTCAAAATGGAGCCCCAAAGTTGCCGGTACGATAGGAACCGTTGTTTTAGGAATCATTACAGCACTCTCGTATTACACAGCATGGGAATACTTCTCCATGCACCAGGTTGCCGGAGTTTATGAAAAGCTTATTCCTTACAACATTGAATGGCTTCGTTTTACCGAATTCCTGCATATTAATTTAGGTATTCTGTTGGATCCGATTTCGGTAATGATGTTGGTAGTGATCACCACTGTATCGTTCATGGTCAACATTTACAGCCTTGGGTACATGGCCAACGAAAAGGGATTTGAACGCTATTATGCTTTCCTGTCGCTTTTTACATTCTCCATGTTGGGACTGGTTATAGCAACCAATATCTTTCAAATGTATATTTTCTGGGAATTAGTGGGTGTATCATCCTACTTATTAATCGGATTCTATTATACAAAGCCTTCGGCTGTTGCAGCGGCAAAAAAAGCATTTATTGTAACACGTTTTGCTGATTTATTTTTCCTTATTGGTATTCTGATCCTTTCATTCTATACAAAGACATTCGATTTTGGAATATTGACTTCCGGTGATCCCAAAGTATTTGCAGGAGCTGCAGGTGCTACATTTATGGGTTTCTCGGTATTAAGCTGGGCAATGGCCGGTATCTTTATCGGTGGTGCCGGTAAATCGGCTATGTTCCCGTTACAAATATGGTTGCCGGATGCTATGGAAGGTCCTACTCCCGTTTCGGCACTGATACATGCAGCTACGATGGTTGTTGCAGGGGTATTCCTGGTTGCCAGGTTATTCCCGATATATATTGTTTATACTCCGGAAGTATTACACGGCATTGCTTATGTAGGAGCCTTTACGTCTTTGTTTGCAGCTGTAATCGCTTGCGTACAGACCGATATCAAACGCGTGCTTGCCTTCTCGACCATATCACAGATTGGTTTTATGATGGTAGGACTGGGTGTTTCGGGCAATGGTGGTCATGAAGGTCTTGGTTACATGGCTTCCATGTTCCACCTGTTCACACATGCCATGTTCAAAGCATTGTTGTTCCTGGGTGCAGGTTCGGTCATTCATGCTGTTCACAGCAATGAAATGAACCATATGGGCGGTCTACGGAAATATATGCCAATCACCAACATTACATTCCTGATTGCATGTCTGGCTATTGCAGGAATTCCTCCTTTCTCGGGATTCTTCAGTAAAGATGAAATTCTCTCTGCCTGTTACGAATACAGTCCGTTTATGGGAGCTACCATGACTTTCATTGCAGGATTGACTGCTTTTTATATGTTCCGCCTGTATTTCAACATTTTCTGGGGAAAAGAACACAAGCACGAACATACGCCTCACGAATCGCCTTTTACAATGGCATTTCCACTGGTTTTCCTGGCAACAGTAACCGTATTTGCAGGATTTATTCCATTCGGTCATTTTGTAACAAGCGATCGTGCCAATTATGATATACATTTGGATTTCACCGTTGCTTCGATCTCTGTGATTATTGCAGTAATTTCAATTGCCCTGGCCATGATCATGTATCGCAAAGAAAGTAACGTACCAAAGAAACTGGCTACTACCTTTTCGGGACTGCATACAGCCGCGAGCCACCGCTTTTATATTGATGAAGTATACCTGTTCATTACTAAGAAAATTGTGTTTAACAGTATATCCAGACCCCTTGCCTGGTTCGACCGTCATGTGATTGACGCCTCCATGAATGGAATGGCAGCTACTACTCAATGGGTTTCATATAAAATTAAAGGATTCCAGTCGGGACAAGTACAGCAATATGCTTATGTATTTTTACTGGGAACACTGATCATTACGTTATTGGTTTTATTTATTTAAGACCCCGAACCCCTAAAGGGGAATTTAAATCAGGTATCAAAACAATACTAACATCTCACTCCCCTTTAGGGGTTGGGGGTAATTTTACAAGATATGAACTTTTTATCCTTATTCGTACTTATTCCGGCTTTAATGATGATGGGTCTGTTCCTTTCGAACAACCGCAAGCAACTATTAGCCGTCATGACTACCGGAGCCATTCTATTGATGACTTTATCGGGTGTATTGACTTACCTCTACTTCACAGCCCGTGCAGCAGGAGATACTGCCACCATGCTTTTTACAGCCGACACCGTTTGGTATTCCGCCTTCAATATCCATTATTCAGTGGGTGTGGATGGCATTTCGGTTGCTATGCTTATCCTGACATCGATCATCGTATTCACTGGAGTGTTTGCTTCGTGGAAAATTGACCCGCTTCCTAAAGAATTCTTCTTATGGTACAGTCTGTTATCGATTGGAGTTTACGGATTCTTTATTTCAACCGATTTATTTACCATGTTCATGTATTACGAAATCGCTTTGATTCCAATGTACCTGTTGATTGGTATCTGGGGAACAGGAAAGAAGGAATATGCTGCCATGAAGTTGACATTGATGTTGATGGGCGGTTCGGCCTTATTACTGGTGGGAATCTTAGGAATTTATTATACTTCGGGTGCTACGAGCATGAATATACTGGAAATTGCAAAAATGCATATCCCTGTTGAAATGCAGTATTATTTCTTTCCACTTACCTTTACAGGTTTTGGTGTGTTGGGTGCAATGTTTCCTTTTCATACATGGTCGCCTGATGGTCATGCCTCCGCTCCTACTGCCGTATCAATGTTACATGCCGGCGTACTTATGAAACTTGGAGGTTACGGTTGTTTCCGTGTAGCCATGTACTTAATGCCACAGGCTGCACACGAAATGGCAT
>Ga0302205_10000494_pt1 | contig 16376 bp, 15 predicted proteins | sample II_Fen_E1_3_FD_194582 | JGI IMG/M metagenome (GOLD analysis project Ga0302205, IMG submission 194582) | Peat permafrost microbial communities from Stordalen Mire near Abisko, Sweden - II_Fen_E1_3 | ecosystem: Environmental > Terrestrial > Soil > Wetlands > Permafrost | place: Sweden: Abisko...
TCGTCACGTTTTTTAATGAAGTCCCCGCTTCGCTCAACGCCAGACCAAAGTAACTAATATACTTTCCTTTTCACTACTTCAGCTTTTTTCGCAGCCAGGCTCTTACCGGTAGATCGTACAACTTTAAACTTCCATAAGCCAATACGATAGCTCCTGAAAATGTGAGCAGTGCAGTTGGTAAAGCCTGTCCTAAAGTAATGCCGGGGTGATTGCTTACCCATGCCACATAAAAATAGACCAGCACATAATGTGTCATGTATAACGGGTATGAAAGATTGCCGAGGAACTTACAAATTTTATCTTCCGTCTGGTTATGCACCACACCACCGGCACCGATATATACGATGAGTGGAAAGATGATGATGATGCAAAAAGCTTCGTACAAACCATTCATCCAAAGGTGTTCTGTACCGCCTATTCTTGGCATCAGCAACACCACAGCAACCAACAGGCTGCACCATAAGAACGCATTTTTAATATAGCGAATCCGCGATACCCTCGATAAAAGCAAACCGGCAAAGAACGGGAATAAAGTACGTGTGATCCCAATGCGCATGTGTGCGGCATTTAGTGTCCAGCCGCCGGCAACATCACCGTTCGGGTTCGTAAGGGCAAAATGCAAAAGCAATGCTGCAGCCAGTGCAACAAAACAAGCCAATGCCTTATTCGATAGCTTCCGGATACCCAGTGCATAAAGAATGTTGGCTATATACTCGAAAAATAATGACCAGCCAACGCTATTGAGAGGATGCATTTCTTGCCAGCCGCGTATATCCATGGAAAGTGGTATGGGTAGAACCGTATAACCTATGAGCATAACCACGATCAGCTTCCATACCGGAACGGTATGAATCAGTGGCCAAATGGTTGAATCGGTAAAGTAAAAGCCTATGGCTCCCAGCGTCATGCCCAATACAACGAGTGGTTGCAACCGCTCGAACCTGCGTCGAAGAAAGCCGCCGATGGTTAATTTACCCCAACGGTCGTCGTACGCATAACCAATTACAAATCCAGATAGAAGAAAGAAAAAATCAACTGCCAGATAACCATGGTTGACAACATTCTCAAATCGGCTGCCGGCAAGGGGCTCGGCAAGGTGAAAGAATACCACGATAATAGCAGCTACGCCCCGAAGTCCGTCTAATATCTGATAATGCGGCTTTTCGCCAAGTTTGTTATTGTTCATCCTACTGCTTTAAATTTATACTCTTTCTCCAACTAATTTTTGATAACGATCCCATAAGTCGCAGATTTTCAAATACCACTTTTAAAGTCGGTAGCTCTTTTTACTCAGAGAATTTTTTATTTTTATAATTGCGCTTCTCCTTTCAGATAGCTTTCGGGATAACCGAATTACATGCATTATCATTCATATACCGTGAGCACGACACAAAAAAACTACATCATAAGACTTCAATACAGGAAGCTTTGATATGGTTCAATAGCATTTTTTACATCGATGATTTTTTTTGAGGAGCGAGAACTCTTATTATTTATCAAATCGGTAATCTGCTCAGAAGTTAGCATATTTCCTTCAATTTCAAGTGATAATTGAATCGGCTATATTCTGTTTGTAATTCAGGAAGGATTTAATTCGCTTTGCCGGTTTGATTCCGCCTGTTTTTTCAGAAAAAGGGGAAGTCAGTTATAAAATCTCACTTGTTATTTCATACGGTGGTTTCAACCTCTTTGAGTTGTGATAGTATCATTTGATAGTATCAAAGATAGACATTTCTACAGAGATGACAATATGGGTTCATTTTTAAAACTGCACCGAACGACCGGATTATGGGCATTTATATCCCCGATACCCTGAATATACCAATTGTGGGAGCTGTCACTGTCACCCTGCGACAAAGTGAATGCTGGAGAAATATCAATAACCCCGATAACCCCGATAGCCCCGATAGCCCCCGAATATCCAATCAACAGGAATATTTTTTTTCTTTAAAAACTTATTTTTCCCCTTTCTCAACCTTCGTAGAAAACCTGCACCCCCTGACACAACCTTATTCTCCTTTATTCCATAATCAGGGAATCAGTTTCCTTATTTTCCTCCATGCCAATTTAATGTTCTATGCTGAATAGTTCAAGTCTCCGCTTCGCTCAGACTTGCGCTAGACAAGGTTATCCATCGATTGCAAATTTACAAACTCGGACGAAATAGAAGATGATTTTATTTAAATCTAACTATACTATATTGTTTTGGTTCAATTAATGTGCAATTTGTGCAATAAATGTGCAATTCACTTTAACTGATAGTAAGCACCTGCCCCCTTTAGTCCACTTGCTTCAAATATTTTTAATTCAACTAGTTGAGTTAAATCGTTAGATGCCGTATTTCTTGAACATAAATTTATTTCTTGATACTTTTTATTTGTAATTTTGCCTTTTTCAATAACAAAATTTACGGCTTTAAGTTGACGGTTATTAAGTCCAAGTTTTATTAATTTATCTTCAGATAAATTATTTTTAAAAAGAGTAATCATTAATCCTCCATCTTGTTCCTTCATTTCAGGCTCGGGCAATTCTGCTTGTTTGCAAGTATCTAAGATTTTTATAGTTCCTCTGCCCCAAGAATCAATATATCCTCCTTTAAAACTCACATCTGCAATTATTGGGTTTCTTGGAAGTGATGAATGTGAACGTTTCAGTGCATCCAAAGTCAAACCGTTGGGTAGAGTTCCTTCATTCCAAATGCTGATTTTATCGTCATAAACTCGTATTTGAATTGGTGCTCCCATGTAATTCCTATGAATCAATGCATTTAAAAGCATTTCACGAATTGCTGGTACAGGATATTCTCCTTTCTCTATACGGTGCATACCTTCAAATTCAATCTGCCGGGTTAAAAACTTATGATTTAGTTGATTTAAAACAGCTTGAAGTAATACAATTAAATTTCCTTCTTCGGTTTCTTGAAATTTTAAATCGATATCATCTTTCCCAAATCGTCCAATTTTCACAAAAGTATTTGGGTAGAACTTAGCAGGTTCTTTCCCGAAAAGTATTATTGCTGCACGTTTAAGTTTTCCATTTTCGGTAAGTCTAAGTTTTTCAAATAATTCAGGCAATGGTAAACCTTCATTTTCTGGCAAACGACCGGCGTTTTCGGAAGCATTTAAAAATGTTGTTACCGATTTCTCATTAATATCTTCAAATCTTGCTCTTGGTTCAATCACATCGTCCCAGGTCTTGCCCGATTTTTTCAATAAGAACTCATTTAATGATGCTCCTGTTAATTCTTGCTTTGTACTTCCACTTCTAAAATAATACCTACCTCTTAATGAAATAGGAACAGAGTAGGAGTTTGTTATGATTTCAATAATATAATTTTCGCTTTCTTGGTGCAAATTTACTTCAACTGTAATACCCATAGCATTTCTAACCTTGTTGGGTATATCATCCATCAATCTTTTATAATCATTAACTCCAACAATATTTCCCTGATCATCTTTACCTATAAAAATCACACCACCTTGTGCATTTGCAAAACCGCAGACCCATTTCAGGTAGTCATCGTGCCAACTTTGTTTGTATTCTATGTTTTGTTGTTCGGGCATGTATTTGAGTCTTTAAATTGTACTTTGATAAATGAAACCAAATTTAATTGGACAAAATTAATAAAAAGTCGAAGTTATTAAAAATGTCCTTTTTTGACTAAGTTTTAAAACTAATCTCTCTTTCTCGTCCAGGTCTGACCATTTGCAGTATGTGGATAGTTCAAGAGTTCTGTGCGAAGTGGAGACTTCCCGAAGAAAAATCGGGACAAGTGAAATCAAAACCAAGGCAGTCTATAACTGATTATTTCTTAGGACGATTTTATATCAACGATCCCTTTCTCACCCGCAAAATCCAACCCACTATTATATTGATATTGCTCCGGACAGCATACAAAACCCCGACCCTTCAGATAAACAAACCTATTTAATTGTACGAATGATCATGCTTGAAGTTCGAACAAGCAATTCAGGTAATATTTTTAAATCTCAAGTTATAAGCTTCGGGTTAGCTACACAAGTCTCCACTTCGCTCAGACGTGCGCTAGACCAGTTTAATCTTACCCTATAGTAACAATCAGGGTTTTCACTTCAGAGGTTTCAACATTCGTTATGTTGAGTTCCGAACTGCCTTTCTGAAGGGCTTTAATGTGCACAACCCGGGGATTATTTTGAATACCTACAGGATCGACAGGCCATACACGAAGTTCAGCTGACAGGGCATTCGTGTTCGAAATAGTTAGTGTATAGTTGCCGCAGCCGGATAAAATAGTATATTCTGATTCAGCTCCTACTGCCAGTCGTAGCACATCCGTTGTGGGCGATACAGTAAACAGGTAATGATCTACCACCTGAATATTGTAGATCACAGTAGGCCAGTAGTCTTTCAGATAATATAAATAAGCTTGTCCTTTTTTTTGACCCGTAATTTGCAGATTGTTTGCAGTTCCACCTATCTGGATGACCGATGCTGTATCCATAAGCGAATACAGCGGATTAGGATCAGTATTCGTTATAATTTTGGTATCGCCTGTTTTAACAAATACTAAATTTGTTACAGGATATACCCTGGCTATAAATTCATCGATAGTGACCTTGATTTCTACCTTGTTTTTATCCTTGTCTGTCAATGTGATAATTGCATTGCCAATATTGTAACCTGTAATATATAGCTTATTGTCAGTCAGTACATACTGAGCAACCGCCTCGTTTGAGCTGCTGGCGCTATATTTACCGGCACCCTTTATAACCGTAATTTCGGCATAGGGTTTATCCTTACTTAGAGTAAGAGTTGTACTGCTAACCACCAGTGGAGCATCTTTTTCAACAGTGCTGTTGTCTTTACAGGAAAACAAGATCAACGTGATTAGAAAACAGTAAAGGCATTTCATTTTTTTCATTTTTATAATTTATATTTTAGCATTACGTTGGATTTCAATCTGTCAACTTACAACCTGATCCTTTTTCATAAACGGCTGACGCTTCCATACCCGGGATATTTCATTTGAGGGAGCAATCCCCAATATCCCCGATAACCCCGATATCCCAGAATATCCACTCAACAGGAATATGTTTTTCTTTAAAACCTTATTTTTTCCCTTTTCAACCTTCGTAGAAAACCTGCGACCCCCTGAACCCAACCTTATTTTCCCTTATTTCATAATCCGGCAATAAGAAGCCTTATCTGGATTAAGGAATCACAATCAATGTCTTGAATGGAAAACTTGCTAAAAGCACCTCAGACAGATAATGAAATTAATGTGTATTAGACGTTCGGTTTTTGTTTTTTGTTGTCAAATTCAGTAATGTAAATTTCAAATTGCTCTTTAATTATTTTGTCTATATTTGAACGATTTGCACCCTCCCAATAATGTTGATAGTTTTCATATATTAAGTCATCTTTTGCCCAATATAGAAGTGAGAAATTTTGAAATTCTCTGTCCATATCAAGCTCATAGTAAATCTCTGTTAATTCTTTCAATATTCCAAAATAATTGTCTGGTTTATTTATGTTTGAATTGATTAAATAATAAACATAATTTTTTGTAGTTTTTCTTTTGTCTGAATAGTCAAGTTTTAAGTCTTCCAATACTTCCTTTGTCAAGTCCTGGAGTTCAAATTGATTAAAGGGTTTTGAAATTCCTGCAAGTTGATAAAGACTGATAGCTTCATAACCTACTTGCATCATTTCTATTGCCCATTCTGCCCAACTCTCATTAATGTCAGCATTACAAGCTTTTTCTTTTAAAATTCTATATGTTGATAATACAGGTTCTTTCATACATATTAATTGTCATACTTCCTAAAAGGATATGTTGTGTTTTCTCTGATTTATTACATTTCAAATATTCATTAACTATCACAGAATATTATTTCCCGTTCTCCCGGATATGATCATTAAATGTGCAAGAATCAGTGGTATGTAAGTGAAACCAAACTTCCGGTGTTACTGTTATATTGCTTTAACCACACCTACGGAAGGACAGTGAAACTTATTTCAAATGAATGTATTATGTTTGCATCCTCTTATTCCCGGTTGCTGCTGAAGAAATTCATGCTTCCGTTTTTTGTTTTTTTTAAATCTTATTTTCACTTTTTTCAACCTTCGTAGAAAACCTGCACCCCCCTGAACTCAACCTTATTCTCCTTTATTTCGGAATCCGGCAATCAGCAGCCAGGTCTTGTTTCAGGAATCCCACTCATTGTCTTGAGTGGAATACCTGTTAAATGCCCATCAGCCAGATAATGCATATAAACTGTCTGAATCAGAATCCGTCAGTAGACGGACAGGTTTTACTGAATTTTAGAATTTTCAGAATTAAGAGTAGGATGAATGATCAGTTTATACTGTAAGCTTGCTGCCCCAAAGTTTGTTAATAACCCCTTTCAAATTTATAGGCTACCACATAGTTTTTTGCTTGTGCCAAATGTACATCTTCCAGATGATTCAATGCTTTTAATTCAACAATTACTTTGTTCTCAACTACAAAATCTGCCCTACGTGTACCAACATGATTTCCTTCATAGTAAATCGCATGTTCTACTTCTCTGGCAAACTCTAATCCTGCACGTTGGAGCTCTATTGCCAGACAACGTTGATAAATTACTTCCTGAATTGCGGAGCTTCACGAATACCTTTAAAAAACAAACTCTACATGAGTAAAACCATTCCCTAACGTTGAATGTACTTTCATAGCACATCCAATCATCTTAAAAGTCAATTCGTCTTTTTCCATAATGAATTTATTTTCTTATTTTGTAAATTAAATAATTCTGTAAATTCTGATTCAGACAATTACCACAACGTAAATCCGGGAGTAATTTGTGACAACCCCGACTTCCCTTCTATTATACAATCAACAGGAATTCCGTTTTTCTTTAAAACCTTATTTTTCCCCTTTTTCACCCTTCGTTGATAACCAATACCCCCTGAACCCAACCTTATTCTCTTTTATTTCGTAATCTGGCCATTTACAGCATCATTCTCCTCTGGGCCTATTTATTGTTACATGCTGAATAGTTTGAGCGAAGCGGTAACATGGACTGAAAACCAGTACAGTTTTCAACTAGTTAAATTACAAAGTTATAAACTTTTCGGGTAATCAGCACACTTGTCCCGTTTTTTTCGGGAAGTCTCCGCTTCGCTCAGACGCGCGCTAGACAAGTCTTGCAATTATCTGAATTAAAAGGGTAAACACAATGACTGGAATTACAATGTTATATTCTTTTAATTTGAATTCTTTTCGTATAAATTTAATAGGTACATTAGTCCATAAACTGACAAATAATATTAATGCAGATAGGATTAAGAGTCCAGTTGCAATTAAATAGAAATTGTATGTATAGAAATAGTCAACCCTAATTAAAATTGGGTTTTTTAGAAGTTTGAGATTGAAATAAAAAAACTCCAGAAATACAGCGAAAATCATAATTTGTCTTTGTAACCAGAAAGTGGCTAATATCGTTAATGAATATGCCAGAAAATCGCTTACTAAAGAAGCAATATTTTTTCCAGTTTCAGATTCAGGAAGAATAAAAAGTGAAAAAAAATATCCAGTAGAGAATAAAATTACGATTCCCAGATAAAATTCTTTTTTCTTTTTTACTTCCTCTATTTCCTTATTCATATCACTTTTCTATTTTAGGTCTCTATAATTTTCTTCTGCCTGGAAGTAATAAAATTCTGATATCTATTTTTTTACAATTACCCGTAACTACTTAGTTTATGAGCCTTCGTTATACACCATATCCGGAATGTTCCATTTACAGGACCGTTCACTTTCTCCCTGCGACAAAATGAATGCTGGATCAATCCCCAATAACCCTGCTAATTCCGATATCCCCGAATATCCCTTCAACAGAAATCCCCGTTTTCTTTAAAACCTTATTTTTCTCTTTTCTCAACCTTCGTAGAAAACCTACGCTCCCTGAACCCAACCTTATTTCCTTTATTCCATAATCCGGTAATAAGTAGACTGGTCTGATTTACTGTATTCCACTTATTGTTTTGATTGGAATACCTGCTAAATGCCCATCAGCCAATAATGCCCATATTCTGTCTGAATCAGAATCCGTCAGTAGACGGACAGGTTTTACTGAATTTTAGAATTTTCAGAATTAAGAGTAGGATGAATGATCAGTTTATACTGTAAGCTCATTGCCCCAAAGTTTATCAATAACCCTTTTTCAAATTTATAGGCTACCACATAGTTTTTTGCTTGCGCCAATGTACATCTTCCAGATGATTCAATGCTTTTAATTCAACAATTACTTTGTTCTCAACTACAAAATCTGTCCTACGTGTACCAACATGATTTCCTTCATAGTAAATCGCATGTTCTACTTCTCTGGCAAACTCTAATCCTGCACGTTGGAGCTCTATTGCCAAACAACGTTGATAAATTACTTCCTGAATTGCGTAGCTTCACGAATACCTTTAAAAAATAAACTCTACATGAGTAAAACCATTCCCTAACGTTGAATGTACTTTCATAGCACATCCAATAATCTTAAATGTCAATTCGTCTTTTTCCATAATGAATTTATTTTCTTATTTTGTAAATTAAATAATTCTGTAAATTCTGATTCAGACAATTACACAAAGTAAATGCAGGAGTAATAAATGCATATTGCACATAAAACTACCAATTACTGTACATAGACTTGAAGGCGGTCGTTGTTAGTAAGTTTACACAATGTCTTGTTGTTCAATGCTTTTAGATTTATTTAATGGTAACTCTCTTATTTCTTCGAGTTTTTTCATAAATTCCTTTATTTCATTAACATCTGAAAGTTTAAATTTCGTGAAATTACATTTCTCAAAAATAGTATTAGGTGAGAATGAATCATCTATCTTAGTATTTATAGTTAAGCTTTTATCGATGTATTTGTCAATCATTATAAATATTTCTTCAGGTTTATCAATTCTACAACCTTTGAAGATACATTCTGAGATAAAGTTGTTAAATACGATGTTATTAAACACAGAACCACTAAAATCTACAGATTTAAATAAGTTTATATTAGTAAAATCACAATTACTTAAATTTGAAAGTAAAAATTTTGATTCAATAATAGCAGAATTCTTGAATGTGCAATTTCGAAAAATACAACAAATAAAATTTGATTCAAATAAATCCCTATCATCAAAAGAAACATTATAAAATTTACAATGAATAAAGTTGGCTGCTATTAGCTCGTTTTTTTCGTTTTGTGTTTTACCTTTAAATTCTTTATCTTTAAATTCAACCATTGAAAATGACGTTTGGTGTAATTTTACGCCATATAAACTGTTATTTCTAAAAAAAGAAGTCCTTATTTCAGCTTTCCCAAGTTCACAATCATCAAGAATACTATTTGAGATGCTACCTAAATAGGTGAAACTAAAATTAGCACCTGTAAAATCACAAAAATCAAGATTTTGACCAGATAAGTTTGAACTTGATAAATCTGCATTGAGTCCTTTGAATGGATTTTTTGAATCTATTATAAATAAATAGTTGATTATGGTTCTGATAACTGTCGAGTTAAAATCACTAGCAGCTTTAGTGTAGATATTAGTTTCACTCCTTATATAGCTACACAAAATATTAAATACTACTTCAGCATACTTTTCTCTATCTTCTTTTGCTATTTGTACCAATTCAGAAACACCACCAAGAATAATTGGCTCTTTATTATTACCTAAATGTTCAATTGCATTTTTAAATCTTTCATCGATTTGAGATTTTCTGGCTAATTCTATTTGTTCACCTTGTTTGTCTACACTCTTTTCAGTAATTAAGGCTCTTCTACTAGAAATTATAAGTCCGTAAAATATTCAAATGCCTCCTAATATGCTTAGAAGTAGTTTGGTAAGTTCCCCAACTCTGTCTTTGTTGTCAGGAAATAAAAACAATGAAATTTCGTTATAATATAGGAAATACATAAATATCACTGTTGTCGCTAAAATAGCCAAAAGAAAATCACCAAATTTTTTCATTGAGTTGATTTGAATTAATTCCGTTATAATTTACCAAATCTTAGTTCACGAAGTTTTTTATAATTTTATTTTTAATTCTTATGGTATAAATTCTCGTTTTCTTCTTTTAAAAGACAGTCAACATCTGTCATCACTTGTTTCTCTTTTTATTTTTAATACTGTCGCTTAACGACTGGACTATTTATTATTGTCGGTTCCTGATAATGACAGATAGAATAACCTGCATATTGGCCTTACCATGCAAATTTGCGATAATGGGGTTATAGCGTCTTGATCCATCTGCTACTATTGGTTTTTATTTCTTCCATTTAGCCGGACAGCAAAATGCCTTAAGATATAATGAACAATGCATGTTGGTGATTATCTGTACCATTAATAATAATGGGCACATAATTACTCAATTACAGTATGTAAATTTTGAGTCGCCATTCTCAATAAGTCTTCATTGTTTATTTAAATCACGCATCTCCGTTAATTCGCAAATCGAAGTATATTCTTTTCGTCAAATTCATTTTTAGTTTAAAAAAACAAGTTCCTCCATCATTGACCTTTCCAGCTATCTGAAGCTTAAATTCTTCGCCGATATTAAAAACAGATTTATTACAAATACAATTTATCCATACAACTATCTCTTTATTCAAATTTATAGTTGCGATGCATTGTTTATAATAGTTGCTATTATTTTTGGTCTTTAATTGAGGATCCTTCGACATGCAGTAAACTAACAAACTATCAATTTGAGTTAATTCACTGTTGTCTAAATTATAAGGTTTAGAATTTTTAAATAATGAAGAATCAATAGATTGACAATATGAAAATAACGCATAGTTATTAAACTTCTTACTGTCAAAATGGATGATGTCAGGTAATTCTGTTCTTACAACTTTGATTTTATAACGATCTTCGTCGATAATCTCAATATAATTATCTTTTATGATTGCAATTTTACTTTTTATATCTTTAAATAAGTTTCTGCTAAAGTGAATCGTGTCGTTCAGAATAATAAATTTTCCTTTTCGTTGTTCTATATCGTTATTTTCGGTAGATTTAAATGTTCTTGTAAATATATAGATGCTATCAGAAAACAAATACAATTTCTCTGATACAGAATCCCCCAAAAAATCACGGTGTAGATTTTCTGCAAATAAAATTTCTCTCTTTTCATACTTATTGCATGAATAACAACTGATTATTAGTATTGAAACAATAACTATCTTATTAGAAATCTGTTTTAGATTCAACATATTTTTTTATCTGTATGCACTTAAATTTAACCGTTACCTGTCAATTTTCAATATAATCTTTTAATCGTTACCCATGTGTCCTTATAAAAACTTTTGTATTTGCGTTATTAAATCTCTATTATTAAGCCTTATTTTCTTGCTTAAATCTATTCCATTTTCAACTTCACTTTCCACCCATGATCAAACCATTTTAATCCCTAAATATAAGGAATCCTCCATATCATACTTCCCGGTATTTTCCACCCTCACCCGCTGCTACTTCACAAACAGAATTACTAAAATTGCAAGCAAAATACTATCTTCTCTTCATAAAGAATATCCAAATGTTTCTTTCCTTTAAATTCCGCTCAAATATAATGACATTCTTTTAATTAACAGTGTATTTATTTGCTTAATTTACATTTTAATTAAATAGAGGTGAGAGGTGAAGGCAAGAAGTGAGGAATGAGAGGTGAGGAATGAGAGGAATGAGGAATGAGGAGCAAGCAAAAAGTTGAACGCGGAACCTGGAACACGGAACACGGAACCAATCAACCAATTTCCCTCTGTTTTTCACCTGAAAACGTCCACTATTGATTAGGCATTGGTTGGGGGTTGGTAGGGGGTTGGTTGGGCCTTGGTTGGGCCCCGGCCCTCTGAGCGCTCAACCAAAACCCAGGAAACCCCCATAGATTTTCCAATGAAGGAAAAGCATTAGGTGGAGAGAAATAGGAAGAATGAAGAGAAGAACCCCCGGCCCCTGAAGGGGTGGAAAAGAAGAGAAGGAAGTTGGTAGTCCCGAAGAATCGGGATGTCGCAAGCTCCATTGGTAGAATTGAGGAGTGAGAAGTGAGGAGAGAGGTGAGTAAGAGGAAAGATGTCGGCAGAAAATTGACCGTATTAATATATGAGGGGAGAAGCATAAAAAATGGAGTAATAAATAAGGTGTAGGTCCGTGTTGAGGGAAAGGTTACACAATTAGGGAAACAGGAGGCTAAAAAGGTATAAACTGAATTCTCGGGAAGCGGTTGGGTTAGACTAAGTACATGATTGATAACCCTGATTCGGGCGGCGGACGGGCGAATTGGACGTGGAAAGACATGTTTAACAACAGAAATTAAAATTTTTGCGGTGAGGCTATTGTGGTTTAAAATATTATGTCTATCTTTGCAACCCATTTTGGATAAAAATCAAAGGGATAGAAATAAAGCAATTAAAGTTTAAAAAAACAAAGTAAAATGCCTACAATTCAGCAATTAGTTAGAAAAGGAAGAGCAGAACTCATTGACAAAAGCAAGTCGCCTGCGTTGGATTCATGTCCACAGCGTCGTGGTGTTTGTGTTCGTGTGTACACTACAACTCCTAAAAAACCGAACTCGGCTATGCGTAAAGTAGCTCGTGTACGTTTGACTAACCAAAAAGAAGTGAATGCCTACATCCCTGGTGAAGGACACAACTTACAGGAGCACTCGATCGTCATGGTTCGCGGTGGTCGTGTAAAAGACCTACCGGGAGTACGTTATCACGTGGTTCGTGGAACTCTCGATACAGCCGGCGTCGCAGGCCGTACTCAACGCCGTTCGAAATACGGAACAAAACGCCCAAAACCAGGACAGGCCGCTAAGGGAGCTCCAGCAAAAGGTGCAAAAAAGAAATAAGTAGAATACTGAAATCGGGTTGATACGCTTTTCAACGTAAGCAGATGGTCAACCGCAAACGATTCAAAATTCCTTTCAAACAACTAACAAAAATCAAGTTTAAACACTTGTTTGAGTTTTAGGTAGCAGATGAAAGGTTGAGTAAATGGCTCGGAGGAGCCGTTGAAGTAAGACTAACAGCAACCAAAAAACAAAAACGGAAATTTTAAGTAAAAATGAGAAAATCGAAACCAAAAAAGAGGGTCGTATTACCTGATCCGGTTTTCAATGAATCAATGGTCACAAAATTTGTGAATCACTTGATGTATGATGGCAAGAAATCAACTGCCTTCGACATTTTTTATTCATCGCTCGAAACAGTGAAAGCTAAACTTCCGAACGAAGAAAAATCCCCACTTGAAGTTTGGAAAAAAGCCCTCGAAAACATTACTCCTCTTGTAGAAGTAAAATCCCGTCGTGTAGGTGGTGCTACTTTCCAGGTCCCAACAGAAATCCGTGCAGATCGCAAGGAATCCATTTCAATGAAAAATCTTATATTGTACTCTCGCAAACGCGGAGGACGCTCGATGGCTGATAAACTGGCTGCCGAGATTGTTGACGCATTCAATAACCAGGGTGGTGCTTTCAAACGTAAGGAAGATATGCACCGTATGGCTGAAGCCAACCGCGCGTTTGCACACTTTAGATTTTAATTGAATCAACATTATTTAAAAAGAAAATCGTAGTTAACAAATGGCTAAAGGAGATTTAACATATAATAGAAACATCGGTATCATGGCGCATATCGACGCCGGAAAGACAACTACTTCCGAGCGTATCCTGTTCTACACCGGTTTGACACACAAAATCGGTGAAGTACATGATGGGGCTGCTACCATGGACTGGATGGAACAAGAACAAGAACGTGGTATCACTATCACTTCGGCTGCTACAACAACCTCTTGGGATTATCTGGGTGAAAAATATAAAATTAACCTGATAGACACTCCGGGACACGTTGACTTTACAGTTGAGGTGGAACGTTCGTTACGTATTTTGGATGGTGCTGTCATGACTTTATGTGCAGTGGGTGGTGTTGAACCACAATCTGAAACCGTATGGCGTCAGGCTGATAAATACAATGTACCCCGTATCTGTTTTGTAAACAAAATGGACCGTTCGGGAGCTGACTTCTACGATGTAGTGCGTCAGATCAAGGACGTATTGGGTGCTAAGCCATGTCCTATTCAAATTCCAATCGGCGCTGAAGAAAAATTCAAAGGCGTGATCGATTTAGTGATGATGAAAGCGATCCTTTGGCATGATGAAACCATGGGAGCCCAGTATGACGTGGAAGAAATTCCAGCCGACTTATTGGAAGAAGCTAAGGAATGGAGAGATAAAATGCTCGAAATTGTAGCTGAATATGATGATGTATTGATGGAAAAATATTTTGACGATCCTACCACTATCACTGTAGACGAAATCAAAGTAGCTATTCGTAAGGCAACCCTTTCGATGGAAATCAATCCTGTTATTTGTGGTTCGGCTTTCAAGAATAAAGGGGTACAAACTATGCTTGATGCAGTATGTGCGTACCTTCCAAGTCCGTTGGATACACCCGAAACAATCGGTTTTGATCCACGTGACCCTGAAAAACAAGTGGTTCGCCACCCGGATGCCAATGAGCCTTTGTGTGCATTAGCATTTAAGATTGCAACCGACCCTTATGTTGGCCGTTTGTGTTTCTTCCGTGTGTACTCAGGAAAACTGGAAGCAGGATCTTACGTATACAATACCCGTTCTGACAAAAAAGAACGTATTTCACGTATCTTCCAAATGTTCTCCAACAAACAAAATCCCGTTGACATGATTTCAGCCGGTGATATTGGTGCAGGAGTAGGTTTTAAAGATATCCGTACCGGTGATACATTGTGTGACGAAGCTCACCCGATTACCATCGAATCTATGGATTTCCCTAAACCGGTTATCGGAATCTCTATTGAGCCTAAAACTCAGAAAGATCTTGATAAATTAGGCATTGGATTATCCAAGCTGGCTGAAGAAGATCCAACGTTTACCGTTCATACCGAAGAACAATCGGGTCAGACGATCATTAGTGGAATGGGTGAACTTCACCTTGAAATCATTATCGACCGTTTACGTCGTGAGTTTAAAGTAGAATGTAACCAGGGTCGTCCTCAGGTATCCTATAAAGAAGCCATTACCCAGGCTGTGACAATACGTGAAACGTATAAGAAACAATCGGGTGGTCGTGGTAAGTTTGCCGATATGATTGTCAAAGTTGAACCAAAAGATAAAGATTTTGAAGGTGCTTTACAATTTGTCGATTCAGTGAAAGGTGGTAACATTCCAAAAGAATTTATCCCTTCTATCCAGAAAGGTTTCGGACTTGCCATGAAGAATGGTGTATTGGCCGGCTTCCCGTTGGATTCATTGAAAGTGACTGTTCTAGACGGATCATTCCACGCAGTGGATTCGGATCAGTTATCATTCGAAATCTGTGCTCAGATCGCTTATAAAAACGCTTGTGCCAAAGCACGTCCTGTTCTGTTGGAACCAATCATGAAAATGGAAGTGGTAACACCGGAAGAAAACATGGGTGATGTGATCGGCGATTTAAACAAACGTCGTGGTCAGGTTGAAGGAATGGAATCGAGCCGTTCAGGAGCCCGTGTGGTAAAAGCAAAAGTTCCGTTGTCCGAAACATTCGGCTATGTAACCGCTTTACGTACGATCAGCTCAGGACGCGCCACATCGTCAATGGAATTCGATCATTATGCTGAAGTAACGAATTCTATCGCGAAAGTGGTAGTAGCCGATGCTAAGGGTAAGGTAGAACTTCTATAAGAATTTACTATTTTTTCATTTACTATTTTAAATGAAATAGAATACTTGAAATTGATTCGCGGTTAGCGAATGACTCTTAACCGGAATCAATTTCATACAACTAACATAACTAACTTCATAAACGACAATGAGTCAAAAAATCAGAATCAAATTAAAATCTTACGATCACAACCTGGTTGATAAATCGGCCGAAAAGATTGTAAAGACAGTAAAAGCTACCGGTGCCATAGTAAGCGGACCAATTCCATTACCAACACACACCCGTATTTTTACCGTGAACCGTTCAACTTTTGTGAATAAAAAATCACGTGAACAATTCCAACTTTCATCGTACAAACGTTTGATCGACATTTACAGCTCAACCAGCAAAACGGTAGATGCTCTAATGAAACTGGAATTGCCTAGCGGAGTTGAAGTAGAAATTAAAGTTTAAGACTACCTCTAACCCCTAAAGGGGGATTTAGTACGTGTAGTTTTTAGAATATTATTTAATTAAAAACAGGGCCGATCCCCCATTCGGGGTTAGGGGTCTATCAAAAACAACAATTGAAATGCCAGGATTATTAGGAAAAAAAATCGGAATGACATCCGTTTTCAGTGCCGATGGTAAAAATGTACCATGCACCGTTATCGAAGCAGGTCCTTGTGTTGTTACTCAAATCAA
>Ga0302205_10000500_pt1 | contig 16267 bp, 14 predicted proteins | sample II_Fen_E1_3_FD_194582 | JGI IMG/M metagenome (GOLD analysis project Ga0302205, IMG submission 194582) | Peat permafrost microbial communities from Stordalen Mire near Abisko, Sweden - II_Fen_E1_3 | ecosystem: Environmental > Terrestrial > Soil > Wetlands > Permafrost | place: Sweden: Abisko...
ATCAAAAATACCCCGCATGCCTATACCCAACATCAAAAATTAAAGGAATTGTTTCTTGAAGTGAAGAATTAAAAGAAATACTTCATTCGAAATCCTTTTGTTCCCGGATTGATTGCTCCTTTCCACACTCTATTCAGCAAATTATTTTGCATACAACTTCGTAGCTATCTTTTAATTATCATCCGCAAATAACTTTTCCGGTAAGAAATACCAGCAAAATGAAAAAAAACAGACAATTGCTCCATTCTTATCCTGCCTTATCGTTCGGGTATCTCCGGAATGATATCCTCGCGTGACCGAAAAGTCATATCTCATCAACAAATAAACTAATATGAATCCATATCCCCTTAAAAAATGCCATCTGTTCCCATTCCTTTTTAAACGCAGGTATATGGGAATCTGACTGTATCTGCTCCACAGTAAAGATAGGGCAAAAAGAGGGCATAGAGGGGGCATAGAGGGATAAACCTATCCTTACCCCCTCTATGCCCCCTCTATGCTCCCTTTAAAAGATTTCTATACTCCGAATGAATAGCATTGGGATGTAAAATAAACTTCAGTAGGATGAGATTCAAAATTTGAGACAAAGGGGTAAGAGATCAGGGATTCATTTACCCCACCTGTTTAACACTCAAAACAGTGATAGATGGAGATTACACGTTGAAATGAAGAATGAACAGAATTAAAAGCAGTCTCTCATTTAGCTTAAAAACAGACAGAGCCTGGAGTCGTTTGTTCCGGGATTTTAATTCAGTGCTGGAAGTCATTGGCACGAATACCGACTCCTGACAAACAAAACAAAACCCCCAAACGTTAGATTTTAAACACCTTGAAAGAAAAAGTAACCATGAGAAAATTAAAACTACAGGTACAAATGTCCATTGATGGCTATATGGCAGATCCTGATGGAAAAATGGACTGGCTTGAATGGGATTGGGATGATGAATTGAAAAACTATGTTACCGAACTCACTGATCCGGTGGATACCATACTGCTTGGAAGAAGGCTGGCAGAGGTTTTTATTGATACCTGGAAAAATCTGGCTGAGGATCCGGAGACCAGTGATGATTCATCCCGTAAAATGAACGGGACGGCAAAGATTGTATTTACCAAAACTATCTTTAAAACCGAATGGGAAAATACAAGGCTGGAATCGGGTGATATAGGGGAAGAGGTGGCCAGGCTGAAAAATCAGGACGGATCGGATATGATCGTGTACGGCGGTGGAACACTTGTACGGACACTGATAGAAGCGGGGTTGATTGATGAACTGCATTTATTTGTAAACCCAACGGCACTTGGCAATGGGATGCCGGTTTTTGGAAGTATGCAAAAAATGAGATTAATCAAGTCACGGCCTTTTGCCTGCGGAATAGTTGTGTTCTGTTATGAACCGGAAAGATATCGGGATTATTAACGTGACAAGACGCATGACCATGCGTCTTGTCACGTTACCTTATTTTAAGTCAAATTGATCGGCATCCTGCCATACGGTAAACTTCCGACGGTACAGTTCCAGGGGTTCCATCTTGATCTCGGCAGTTTGAACCGATGATTTATTTTCTAAAAACTTAAGCAGGGGTCTGGCTTTGAAATCGATCAATGTGGAATGTCCATCATATTCTATCCCGACTCCATCAACTCCTACCCTGTTGACGCCGCAGACGTAGGCCTGATTTTCAACAGCCCGTGCCTGTAACAGGATATCCCAATCGACAATACGGCGTTTGGGGAAATTGGCTACAAATATTGCCAGGTCGTATTCATTGTTGACATTCCGGGACCATACCGGAAAGCGTATATCGTAACAAACCAGGACCAGGATCTTAACTCCGCAATAGTTTACTATCAACCTTTTTTCTCCGGCAGAGAAGTATTCATGCTCCCCCCCCAGGGTAAACAAATGGCGTTTATCGGCGGTTTCCAACTCACCGGTAGGGAAAACAAAAAAAGCACGGTTGTATATTTTGTCCTGTTCGGTAGCCATAAAACTTCCGGTAATGGCCAGTTTAAACTTCGAAGCCCAATACCGAAGCTTGCGGACAGTTTCACCCTCATTTGTTTCGGACAACTGGAGTTTATCGGTACAAAAACCGGTTGTAAACATCTCGGGCAAGACCACTAAATCGGTATCACCTGCCAATAAAGCCAGCTGATCCTCGACTTTTTGAATGTTAGCAGCTTTATCGGCCCAGAAAACAATATCCTGTATTAAGGTAATGCGCATGACACTTGGTGAATTGGTGTATTACTTGAACAGTTGAAACTACGGAATTGTTGAAAAAAGGAGTAGCGTACGCTGAAATAGCCTGATAAATCAACGCATTATCAGTTTTTAAAGAATTTTCCGGGATGACGGGCAGTCACATTGTGGTAAAAAGCCTGTATTCTGGTCAGGTCGGCCGTTTCATCACCGGTAGGATAGATAACGGCACCAATTCCCATTTCTTTTTTGCCATAATCGATGTAGGCCAGCTGGATAGGGACATTGGCTTTCACGGCGATATGGTAAAATCCCATTTTCCATTTCTGCATGATATCACGGGTACCTTCGGGGGTAACAGCCAGGTGAAAGGTATCACGCTGTTCGAATTCTTCGGCCATTTGATCGGTAACAGAAGTTTTTTTCACCCTGTCAACAGGTACCCCTCCCATACTTCGGAACAAGGCTCCCATGGGAAAGAAGAACCAGGACTTTTTCATCAGGAATGAAGCCTTCCGGTTCAGGGACCAGTAAAACAATTTACCGATCACAAAGTCCCAGTTACTGGTATGGGGAGCGACACAGATTACACTTTTAGGGGGTTCTTCTACTGAAACCACTGCTTTCCACCCTATTATCCGGAATATCCACAGGCTAAATTTTTGCATGCCTTTTAGTTTGATTTTATTATAGGCTACAAAATTACTGCTTTTAGGTCAAAGTACAAGTTGTTGAAAACTATTTTCACAAGTTATGAAACGAATTGCTAACTTTGCAGGTAAAACAGAAGCTTTCAACGCTCAAAAGGAGTTCATACAGTTTGAGGTTTAGAGTTTGAAGTTTGAAAGTTTGAAGTTTGAAGTTTGGAGTTTGAAGTTTGGAGTTTGAAGTTTGTAAAAAAGAAGTAGGTAGTAGGTAGTTGATAGAAAGACAAATATACTATTAAGCTAGAGTTTAAACAAATTTCAGGACGATACAGGGTTAATTACAATTAGATTTATGGATTTTTTAGACGAACTAAACGAAAGTCAACGCAAAGCAGTGGAATATACCGGTGGAGCTTCCCTGGTAATAGCCGGTGCCGGTTCAGGCAAAACACGGGTGTTGACTTATAAAATAGCCTATTTACTGAAAACAGGCCTGGCACCTTCTTCGATACTGGCACTTACTTTTACCAATAAGGCAGCCCGTGAAATGAAGGAGCGGGTAGCCGGCATGGTAGGTGAAAAAACGGCACGATACCTGTGGATGGGAACCTTCCACTCGGTATTTTCGAGGATATTACGCTCAGAAGCTGAATTGATCGGGTATTCAAAGAACTTCACCATATACGATTCGGCGGATTCAAAGAGCCTGATCAAAAGCATTGTCAAGGAACTGAAACTTGACGATAAAATATACAAAGCCGGATTTGTACAATCGCGCCTGTCGTATGCCAAAAACAACCTGATCACCCCGGATGCCTATCATGCCAATGCTGATTTGCTGAAAGCCGATGTGGCCTCGAAGGTTCCCATGATGAAAGATATCTTCAAGATCTATTGCAACCGGTGCAAGCAAGCCGATGCCATGGATTTCGACGACTTACTGCTTCAGACCAACGTACTGTTCAGGAATCACCCGGATACCCTGCAAAAATACCAGCAATTGTTCAGGTATGTATTGGTGGATGAGTATCAGGATACCAACTTTGCACAATACCTGATTGTAAAGAAACTGGCAGAACAACATGAAAAGATCTGCGTGGTGGGCGACGATGCCCAAAGCATCTATTCATTCCGTGGTGCCAATATCGATAATATCCTGCAGTTTAAAAACACGTATCACAACGCACAGATATTCAAGCTGGAACAAAACTACCGTTCGACCAAGACTATTGTTAATGCTGCCAATAGCCTGATCGATAAAAATGCACAACAGATCCGGAAGACTGTCTTTTCAGAAAAAGAAACCGGGAAACCAATCAAAGTACTGAGTGTTTTCACCGATTTTGAAGAAGGGTTTGTAGTCGCGAATAATATTATCGACTTACGGCATTCCAACAATTACAACTATCAGGATGTTGCCATATTATACCGCACGAATTCGCAGTCGAGGGTCATGGAAGAGGCATTCCGCAAACAAAGCATCCCATACCGGATCTATGGCGGCTTGTCGTTTTATCAGCGGAAAGAAATCAAGGATGTCATCGCCTATTTCAGGTTGATTTGCAATCAGCATGATGAGGAAGCCTTTAAACGGATCATCAATTATCCTACCCGGGGCATTGGTGAAACCACTGTAAATAAACTGATTGAATGTTCACAGTTACACGCCGTAAGCATTTGGGAAGTCCTCACGGATATGCTGAAATACAACCTGGCGGTCAATGCCGGTACAGCCAACAAGCTGGCACAATTCAGGACTATGATTGATGTATTTGCCGAACAGGTACCCACACAGAACGCCTATGACCTGGCAAACAGCATTGTGAAAACGACCGGAGTGATCGGCGACACTTATACCGACCATTCCCCCGAGAACCTGAGCAAGCAGGAAAACGTGCAGGAGTTGTTGAAGGCAATTCACGAATTCGGGCAGAACAAAGTGGAATCCGGCGAACCGGTTGCACTCCTGCCTGAATACCTGGCTGAAATATCATTATTAACCGATCAGGACACCGATAAGGAGTCGGATAAGGATAAGGTAACCCTAATGACCGTTCATGCCGCAAAAGGGCTGGAATTTAAAGCCGTCTTTATTGTCGGAATGGAAGAAGAACTCTTTCCTTCCCCTTTTTGTACCCAGAATGAACGGGAACTGGAGGAAGAACGGCGATTGTTTTATGTCGCCATTACCCGGGCCGAAGAACTCTGTTTTATCAGTTATGCCAAGTCACGCTTTAAGAACGGGAAGACAAACTTTTCGAATCCAAGCCGGTTTATCAAGGATATAGACGAACAATACCTGGACATGCCGGTTGAAATCAAGCCAAAACAAGCTACTATCGGTGATTGGGATGAGGATATGGAAACAGAAAGAAACCGTTTTCAGAGTTCATTTTCCAAACCGGTATTTAAAGAAAGCAGGCTGCCTGTAAGTCCACAACGATTGGTCAAGGTAGGGAATTCAGAAGGTGTGAAAGTAATGACGGAAAATGCGACTCTACCGACCGGAACATTTGTAAAACATGCCATCTTTGGTATCGGGAAAGTAGTAGAAACCAGTACAGTAAACGGGAACGAGAAAGCTGAAATTGACTTTGGAGAAAAAGGCGTTAAATCTTTGTTGCTGAAATTTGCAAAGTTGGAAGTGTTGAAATAATATTAATCATCAAACAAATTGTTTATCTAAATATTTCTTTCTGATTTTGAAGTAAATGAATAATTAATTTTATCTTTGTAAAACAATTATTTAAAATTCCTTATGAACAAATCAGAGAACATATTGGTAGAAATAAAAAAATTGGTGGAAGAACAGGATTCATCTGCTAAAATCTATTTATATGGTTCCAGAGCAAAAGGAAATGCCCGTAAAGACTCTGACTGGGATTTACTGATCCTGCTAAACAGGGAAAAAATAACTTCTGAAATTGAAAATGAAATCACTTCACCTCTTTACGATTTAGAATTTGAAACCGGAGAAATTATTAGTCCAATTGTTTATACTCTGAAAGAATGGAATACAAAATATAATGTAACGCCATTCTATAAAAATGTCATGAAGGAGGGTCATTTGATATGACAGAATATAATCCTGATGATTATTCCAACTACAGAATACAGAAAGCCAAGGATACAATTGTAGAAGTCGAAATTCATATACAAAATGAGTTTTGGAACACTGCTATCAATTGAATGTATTATGCCTGTTTTTATGCAGTCAGTGCATTATTAGTGAAACATGGCATTGAAACATCAAGTCATAAAGGAATTCGACAACTATTTGGGAAAATGTTTGTAAAAACAGGTGAATTTGACAAAAACCTTGCAAAACATTATACCGATTTATTTGAGAAAAGACATAAAGGTGATTATAATGATTTTTTTGATTTTGATAAAGAAACAGTAATCAGGCTTTTGCCAATTTCAAAGGAATTTATCAGTGAAATTGAATATCTTATAAATAAATAATTCACATACAAATAATACAAAAACAAAACTATAAAATTATGGCAACAAAAGCTGCAGAAGAGGTAAAAGCACCAAACTCTGACAAATTGAAAGCATTGCAACTGGCAATGGACAAGATCGAAAAAGACCATGGCAAAGGCACCATTATGCGAATGGGCGACACCAAGGTAGAAGATGTATCTTTTATTTCAACAGGTTCCATTGGATTAAATGTTGCATTGGGTATCGGTGGATATCCACGCGGCCGTGTGATTGAAATCTTCGGCCCTGAATCCTCCGGTAAAACAACCCTGGCCATTCATGCCATTGCCGAAGCCCAGAAAGCCGGTGGTATTGCAGCCTTTATTGATGCGGAACATGCATTCGACCGTTTTTACGCAGAGAAACTGGGTGTAAACATCGAAGAATTATTGATTTCACAGCCTGATAACGGGGAACAAGCGTTGGAAGTAGCCGATCAGCTCATCCGTTCATCGGCAGTGGATATTGTGGTGATTGACTCTGTTGCTGCTTTGACTCCAAAAGCCGAGTTGGAAGGTGACATGGGCGATTCAAAAATGGGATTACAGGCACGTTTGATGTCGCAGGCACTTCGTAAACTGACTGCCAATATCAGCAAAACCAATACAACCTGTATTTTCATCAACCAGTTGCGTGAGAAGATCGGTGTCATGTTCGGTAATCCTGAAACAACAACCGGAGGTAATGCCTTGAAGTTCTATGCATCAATTCGTCTGGATATTCGCCGTATCGGCCAGTTGAAAGATGGTGAAAATGCGATTGGGAACCAGACACGTGTAAAAGTGGTAAAGAACAAAGTGGCTCCTCCATTCCGGAAAGCTGAATTCGATATCATGTACGGTGAAGGGATTTCGAAAACAGGGGAGATTGTTGACCTGGGTGTAGAATACGGCATTATCAAAAAAAGCGGTTCGTGGTTTAGCTATGGTGAGACCAAGCTGGCACAGGGTCGTGATGCCTCTAAAAACTTAATCAGGGATAATCCTGAACTGGCTGCTGAATTGGAAACAAAAATTGTAGCAGCTATCCTGGCTAAATAAGATTATATACAATACGAAAAATCCCGGTGAAACCAATAGATGGTTTCACCGGGATTTTTGTTTCTATAAGTCTGAATTGTATATTCCAATAAGACAGCTCCTGCATTCAACAATTACTCGTCCGATAGACTGATATGCATTTCGCATTTTTTGCAATCAAAGGTAAGCTGATACAACTGATTGTTATTCTTCAAATAAAGAGGCTCTTTGAATGTAGCTTTATATCCTTCCTTCGGACACCAACCCATGGTATATTTAATGCAATGCTTGCAAAACATTAAGGGCACTCCTTCTTCAGCCTTCACTTCAAAGCCTGGTTGAATATCTTCAACACCATGTTCCCTGTAAAAGGTTTCGGCCTGAGCATTTATCACATTTCCCAGGTAAGACAATTCAGTTGTTGGGAAAACAGCAGGGATAGAATCCCGTTTTAGTTTTCGGACATACGCTTTCGCTCTTGCCTGATCCAATTCATCAACGGCAAGCCTTCGCCATTCGCTTAATTGGGAAGCCGGGAAAAACCAGGGAGCATCCAGTTGAATACTGATATCTATTGCCTCGTAAATAGTATTCCCGAGTTTAGAGAGTTGATTTTTGATATTGTCATTAACTGCTTCAGGTTTTTGAGCCGGTTGCTTATCACACGCAGCCTGAAATAGGATTGAAACGCCATCTTCATCTGTCAGTTGAATATAGAAACCGGTTGCAATTTCCCTAAAGACTATTTCCAACCCCACCTTCCGTTCAGAAGTCTTACGTTGTAATATCTTTTCAAATTCATGGTCCTGATTCCGGTACAGCCAGATACCTTCGGCAAGTTTAGGCATATCGGCAGGATAAACACGACGTCCATCTACCTTATTGACGCGGAAGCCCGTTAAATCGCCATGAGGATTGATAAAGCATAATCCATCACCGTTGTTCAGCTTCTCGGCACTGGACATGGTAAAATAATAATCCCCTATTTCCTTCACCTTTCCAATGGCTTCACCCATCGATTTAGGGGTATCCAGCTGGACAATATCAGGTTTCCTGCCATGGAGGAAATAATCTGTTGCACCACGCCGGAAGCTCTTCTCCGGATTCGGTTCAAAGAAGAAAGAGGTTTTTCCTGCAGAAGCTTTATGAAATTTGTTATTTCCTTCCAATACAGCATCCAACTTCTGACGATAATAAGCAGTGACATTCTTTACATAATCAGCATCTTTCAAACGACCTTCAATCTTAAAAGAAGTCACTCCTGCTTCCATTAATTCTTCCAACGAATCGGACAGATCAAGGTCTTTCAGGGAGAGAAAATGTTTATTCTTGACTAACATGGTATCATCAGCATCCAACAAATGATACGGCAGCCTGCAATACTGGGCACATTGACCACGATTAGCACTGCGTCCACAGTTAGCCTGACTCATATAGCATTGTCCGCTATAACTCACACACAACGCTCCATGAACAAAAAATTCCAGTTCCACTTCTGTTTGTGAAGAGATTTCAGTGATTTGTATCAAGGATAACTCACGAGCCAAAACGACCCTGGAGAAACCCACATCCTGAAGAAACTTAACTTTCTCAACAGTACGGTTATCAGTTTGAGTACTGGCATGAAGTGCAATAGGGGGTAAATTGAGTTGCAATATACCCATATCCTGAATTATCAGGGCATCAGCACCTGCATTATATATTTCCCAGATCAGTTTCTCAGCATCAGGCAATTGCTCATCAGTTAGAATGGTATTTAACGCAACCAGCACTTTGGAACGGTATTGATGGGCATACTGAACCAATGTTCCGATATCCTCAATGGAGTTACCGGCAGCAGCCCTGGCACCAAACTGATTGGCACCGATATATACGGCATCAGCCCCATGATTAACAGCTGCCAATCCACATTCAAGGTTTTTGGCGGGAGAGAGAAGTTCTATACTCCTGGTCCTTAAAGGAGAACCGGAATTAGTTTCTTCATTATTATGTATATTCATTCAATTTTCTTTAATAGATGGTTCTAATCAGATTTCCCTTTAGGGGGTTAGGGGTGCTCAATGGATCTTCGTGAGGTCATAAGGAGTTTCCTGATACACAAAGTAATTCAGCCAGTTGGTAAATAACAGGTTGGCATGGCTTCTCCAACGTACCAAGGGTTCGTTATCCGGATTGTCGGCCAGGTAATAATTACTGGGGATATTGATAGGCAATCCTTTGGCCAGGTCGCGTTTGTATTCAATATCCAATGTTTCCGGAGAATACTCTGAATGGCCGGTAATAAAAAGTTCACGACCATTACGAGCCATAACCATATAAACGCCCGATTCAGGTGATTCGGAGAGTAGGGTCAATTCAGGCACCTTACGAATATCGTCTGCACGAACTTCAGTATGGCGGCTGTGAGGGACAAAGAAAACATCATCGAAACCACGGAATATCGGATTATGGGGTTCAAACTTCGTATGCTCGAACACGCCAAACATTTTAGTATCCAAAGGATATTTAGGTATTCCGTAATAATGGTATAAACCTGCCTGTGCTGCCCAACAAATAAAAAGAGTTGATGTGACATGTGATTTGGCCCAGTCAAAGATACGGGTTAACTCCGGCCAGTAATTCACTTCTTCAAATTCCAGTTGTTCTACCGGAGCACCAGTAATAATCATTCCATCGTAATTGCTGATGCTTATTTCGTCAAATGTCTTATAGAATGTCATCAAATGTTCAATAGGGGTATTTTTAGATGTATGACTTTCCATATGCAGAAAGTCAATTTCTATCTGAAGCGGGGAATTAGAAAGGAGACGTATTAAATCGGTTTCAGTAGTAATCTTAACCGGCATCAGATTCAGGATTACAATCTTTAAAGGTCTTATTTCCTGACTCGAAGCGCGCTCTGAATCCATCACAAAGATATTCTCCTCACGAAGCACATCAACTGCCGGTAATGTTATAGGAATATTTAATGGCATAATTGTATATTAATAATATTTTCGATATATGTTCCAATAGGCGGAACTACCTATAAAATCGTCGAGGAATTCATTCAGTTTCTCAAGCAATAGTGGAGAATTCGGATGAACTACCCAGGCTTGTTGTTGTGCAAAGCCAATAGGCAAAGACACATCTATATTGGGGTATTTTAACTTTAGTTTTTGGGCAAATTGTTCATTACAAATGGTGTATTTTATTTGACCTGTCGACACCATGCGGACCATTTGTTCTGAGCTTTTATTTCTTAATTCCAGAATATGAATTGGTTCAGCGATCTCGTTAGACAAATGAATTAAACGCATTTTAAAAGGTGAATTCACCGGAATATAAATAGTATCGTGGGCTAACTGGGAATGCTTGACAACCTGCTTGGACAGATCCTTGGAAACTCGTTGTACCAACACTTCCCGCGAAGTAAAGAACGGAATGGTAAAAGAGGCATTCTTTCCCCACTCAGTGGTAACAGGCACCAGATTTGCAATAATATCAAAATCACCGGTACTAAGCCCATTCATGCAAGCTTTAAGATCATTTTTCTCTGAGATTACAAGTTCCAGGCCTAAAGTATCGGCAAATGCTTTCACAATCTCGTACTGAAATCCGGAGACACTGTCGCCTTTCACAGAAAATCCAATGCTACTGCTATCTGTAAGGACGGAAAGGCGACCTGAGTGAAGAATGCTAGGTAAATCGTGTACTTTATATTTTGAATGATACATTCCAAAAAAACCACAGCATAATAGGATCAATGCTACAACAGCTATTCGAATTAGTATTTTTCTACTCATACACCAATTTGTTTAATCAGTAAAACTACAATTAATCATAGAAATTCCAGGAGACACCCATTTTCATGATTGAAGGGTCAATTGGATAATTCGGCATTGAATAATAGGCTCCTTTCATGAACATTTCATTGATATGATAGTATTCAAGAAAAAAACGGGTACGTTTTAAATGAAAATTTAAATAAGCATTCATAACAGGATAATTGCCAATCAGAGTTTTTGTCTGTGCATAAAATTGACCTGTTGCCGGCATATATGCAGGAGCATAATAGGCAGTATGATAACGCACATTAACGCCTATCTGCATACTCAGCACTTTAAACCAAATATCATCATAATACAAATTATGGTACAGTGTCAAATCGGGCAGTGGTAATACTCCTGGATGTGAACTGACCTGATAAACAACATTATTCTCTAATCCAAATTTTCCGACATGAAAATCTTGTTTCAAATTGCCGGAAAGAACCTGTATATTCCCTGAATATTGTGCCGGCAAAGCAAATGTATTAAAGTAAATATATTTCTTTATATTCTCAACTGAAACGTTCAAAGAAAATAAACGCGTGGGAATAGAAAAAGTTCCCCCCACATGAGTTCTATAGATGTTAGCAAAATTATTATTCCAAATAAAATGATTGGATTCAAAATGTTGCAAAAAATAAGAAGGGTTATCATTCCTTACAAATCCGTTAGCAACCAGGGAAATGCTATCATTCCACAATTTAAAGAAGCCTCCTACATTTCCTTCCAATCGAAAATTCCCGGCTTTATAACCAATCAGGCTCAGCTCTCCCAATACATTATATTTAAATGCCTCTCCACGTTGTTTAGACAGGATCCCTCCGACTTTTGTAGTCGATTGATACATCTTGTCAATCAAGGTATCCTTATTGAATGTATACCGCTGAATTTCATTTTCGACAAAAGCTGTCAGACCAAAAGGCATCCATTTATTAAATTCTTCAACCAGACTAATGGAGAAATTATTCGTTAGAGTCTGCAATGCTGAAGAATCATTTGTTTGTTTAAGCGGGAAATACGTATTTTTATAAAAAGTAGAATTATTATAAGTTAAAGTTGAACTGTTATTTGGTTCATAATACCTTCTCCGAACATCATCCAGCTTAATGGTATGGGCAAATCGGGTAACAGGAATATAGTCCATTCTTACTGAATCTTCATTGATTCGTACAGCACGTTCAAAACCAACTGAATATTGGTGGTTATAATACACCTGGTTTTGCTTGTAGTTTGAGTACCCCAGCAATCTGGTATCTATAAGATTAGTAGCTATTTTATCAGGATTTACGGTTGTTGAATCTACAGTACCTCCATTTTCATAATTGCTTATGTTGTTGGTGGACAAAACTCCTGTTGAAGTATAATGTTTACCGTTGTAGGTTCCAAACAACGAACCAGAAAACCGCTGTACAGACTGGTTTTCATATTCTCCTACTGCATAAATATAGTCAAGAGTGGTACCGAAATTCAACTTTTTATTGACATTGGCAGTAAATAAAAATTTAATATGATCTTCAGCTCTAAAAGTTGTTCCACCGGTATTATAATCCAGATAACTGAAAGGTGTTTTAGTATTATACAATGTTGCATGTTGGGCATTCATCATATAGGGAAAGTAGGCATTTGAAAAAATAAAATCAGAATTTGCAGGACGATCGAAATATAATTTCGATTGAATGGGGGAGCCTAAATTACCGTTAAAGGAATTGGCAATACTGAATCGGTCAATAGGGTTCGAAATTTGATAATTCAGGTGAAGTGTATCCACAGGGATTGTATCGACTACTGCAAATTGGTCGGAGATATGCCATGTTTTCACAAATCTGTAATTTGGAGGAACCTGTGCAAATACTGAAATAACAATTAATAAAGACAAAAGAAATAAAACAATCTTTTTCACAGAAAAAAGTATTATTACATAAACGACATAGTTATTTTCATCACCTCATTATTAGGCACTTTTCGTAAGTGTGCAAAGATACAAAAATTTATGGACGATGCCGAATGACCTTGCGTTATTAAAATAAAAAGGGCTTTAGGTTCTATAAATAGAGTAGTAATAAAAAACAAATAACTCAGTTTAATTAATCCAAAAAGCATATTTATACAAATAAACATACAATCAAATTAGATTTGTAAATTTAAAGAATTCAATAAATATCAGTTATCTAAAAATATCACTTCTCAGAAGAAATTATTTAGCGATCTAGATAATAATATACTTCAAAATGTTTGATTATAACAAATAAAAACTTTAAACTTGTACTACAATCTAAATGACACATATTATTCCGATAAATTACCCCTTATATCACTTAATTCACATATATTCTTGAATTTATAGACAGATCACTTACATTCTGTCATTTCAAAGAATACATAGTTTAAATATCAGTGTCAGCGTTCATAGTTTAAATAGAAATAATTTAAAATAACTTTTAATATATCCTTGTTTCTTTAAAAAAGTAAATTGTATGAATATAGAAAAATTGATGCAATCACTAGAGGCTAAACACCCGGGTGAAAAAGAGTATTTACAGGCAGTACGTGAAGTGTTAAGTACAATTGAACCGGTTTATAATGACCATCCTGAATTTGAGAAAGCGAAAATTGCTGAAAGATTGGTTGAACCGGATAGAATTTTCACGTTTAAAGTGCCATGGGTCGACGATCAGGGTGATGTTCAAATGAACCTGGGATATCGTATTCAGTTCAATAATGCAATCGGACCCTACAAAGGTGGATTACGGTTTCACGCTTCTGTGAATCTTTCTATTCTAAAATTTCTTGGTTTTGAACAGATCTTTAAAAATGCACTGACCACTTTGCCAATGGGTGGTTCAAAGGGAGGTTCCGATTTTAATCCCCGTGGAAAATCAGATGGAGAAGTAATGCGATTCTGTCAGGGATTTATGCTTGAACTTTGGCAACATATTGGAGCTGATACAGATGTACCAGCCGGTGATATTGGGGTTGGATCCAGGGAAATTGGGTATTTGTATGGGATGTACCGAAAGCTTGCCAGAGTGAATACCGGAGTATTGACAGGCAAGAATCTTGAGTTCGGGGGTTCACTGATTCGTCCGGAGGCAACAGGTTTTGGAGGACTCTACTTTGTGAAACAAATGCTAGAAACAGCTGGGATGTATTTAAAAGATAAAACTATTGCTATTTCAGGATTTGGAAATGTAGCTTGGGGAGCTGCTATGAAGGCTACCGAATTAGGTGCCAAAGTAGTATCTATTTCAGGTCCTGATGGATATATATACGATGAAAATGGTATTTCAGGTGAAAAAATCGACTATTTACTTGAACTTCGTGCAACCTGTAATGATATAGTTTCACCCTATGCTGCTAAATTTGGTGCTGTATTTGTACCTAATCGCCGACCTTGGGAACTAAAAGTTGATATTGCCTTGCCTTGTGCTACTCAAAATGAATTGAATGAAGAAGACGCAAAACTGCTGATAAGCAATGGGGTTATTTGCGTTGGAGAAATATCCAATATGGGTTGTACACCGGAAGCAATTGAACTATTCTTGACTCACAAAATAATGTACGGACCTGGAAAAGCCGTCAATGCAGGAGGTGTAGCTACTTCAGGACTTGAAATGTCGCAAAATGCCATGCATCTTACCTGGACAGCTGAGGAAGTTGATTTAAGATTACACCAGATCATGAGTGAAATTCATAATCAGTGTGTGAAGTATGGTCGTGAACCTGATGGTTATATTAATTATATGAAAGGCGCCAATATTGCCGGCTTTCTGAAAGTTGCGAAAGCAATGCTTGCTCAGGGAGTAGTATAATCTTTGATTTCAAAATATTTTAAAAGAGAAGATTCAACCTTTATAAGTTGGATCTTCTCTTTTAAACAATAAATCATAAGACTCTAATTAAAAAGAAATGGCTGTATATATTCAGTAAAATTCACTCCTAATTGTTATTGCAGATAAATACTGAAATGATTATCTTTACATCAAAAATAAATATGCTGAATCTACTAAATCAACACCGCACAATACGTAAATATACAAATCAACAAATAGATCCCGAAATATTAAATCAAATACTTGAAACTGCTTGTCGCGCTTCCAACACAGGCAATATGCAGGCTTACAGTATTATTGTTACAACAGACGATGAATTAAAGAATCAGTTATCCCCTGCTCATTTTAATCAACCAATGATTAGAGAGGCACCTGTAGTATTAACTTTCTGTGCAGATTTTAATCGTTTTAGCAAATGGTGCGAACAACGTAATGCTGAACCAGGGTACGATAATTTTCAGTCTTTCATGGCTTCTGCCATTGATACACTGATTGCTGCACAAACCTTTTGCATTGCTGCTGAAAGTGTTGGACTTGGGATTTGCTACCTTGGAACAACTACCTATAATGCCCGTGAAATTATCGACGCATTGAAACTGCCCAAGTTAGTGGTTCCTGTTACAACAATCACAGTAGGTTATCCGGATGGTTTACCTGAACAAACTGACAGACTATCTCTTAAAGCTATGGTACATTCTGAAACCTACAAGAATTTCAGCATAGAAGATATAAATAATTTATATGCTGAAAAGGAAAACAGTGAATTCTATAAACAATTTGTATTAGAAAACAAAAAAGAAACACTAGCTCAAGTATTTACAGATATTCGTTATTCAAAAAAGAATAATGAATTTTTCTCAAAAAAGTTCTTGACTGTATTAAAAGAGCAAGGGTTTCTGAATTAATCGTTTTTCCCTAAGTATAAAATAACACCTCCCTACTCAATTGAATGAGCAGGGAGGTGTTTTTTTTTAAATCATCAAGAGATCACAGTTTAATACTACTCTCACCTAGTGCATTTGATTTATTTGCTTTTATCTGGTATAATTCTCATATCTGGTATAATTCTCAAGAAAAGGATACAAAAAGCTTTTCAAATATCAATTCTAAAGGTGTTGAAAATGCAACTTTCAGTACAGTTTCTCCACAACCCAGCGTCAATGCTCCCTCCCTCCGAGTCAACAGACACGGCAAAATCCCCTGTTTGGATTGGTAGGTACAAAAAAAAGCCCCAACTACTTTTCAGTAATCGGGGCTTAAAAACGGCGGCTAT
>Ga0302205_10000507_pt1 | contig 16135 bp, 9 predicted proteins | sample II_Fen_E1_3_FD_194582 | JGI IMG/M metagenome (GOLD analysis project Ga0302205, IMG submission 194582) | Peat permafrost microbial communities from Stordalen Mire near Abisko, Sweden - II_Fen_E1_3 | ecosystem: Environmental > Terrestrial > Soil > Wetlands > Permafrost | place: Sweden: Abisko...
CCATTGAGGAACAGTTCCACCTGGTCGCAATGCGATGCAGCTACAAAGACAGACTTCTTCGTTTTTGCAGGATAATTCCAATGCCCAATAATGTGAATATCAGGCTTTTCATTCTGCATGACGCGCGAAACATAAAACAGTGATTTGGGAATACGCACACCGTCCACCTTGCCGCTGACGCGCAGTACATAACTGCCCTGTTGGCGTCCATCGGCGTCTTCGTCCGTCAAATAAATGGAGCAATAGGCCGACCATTTTGAATGGGCCGGATCGGTATTGTCAATCCTGTTCAGCATATAGCTGTTGTAACGCGTAGCGGCAGCCAGACAAAAGTTCTCGGAATTCCAATGCCAGGTGTCACCGCCTGGGCCTGGACGACCGTTCGCTCCCGGTACTATTTTTGGTTTGAAGCCAAAGTGCGGGGGTGAGAACTCGTCCCAAATGTTACGACCGGCTTCGTCACGAAAATCTTCGGTCTCAATAAGCGGAGCCTTATCGCGGCGTGCAATGCTGTAGCCACGGAAGATGTCATCGCCGGTGATTCTGTCTGTTTGCGGAGCCTGTCCAATCATGACCCCAAACCACTCCGACATCGGCGTGAGTGCTTTGTTTTCTTCCGAAAGGTCGTTGTCGCGGGTACCCATGACGCGGCCGCCAAACGGATCCAGTTCTTTGCGCAAGGCTACCATCTGAACCATTTGCTCCGGTGTAACGATGGTGTTGCCAGCTTCCCAAAAGAAGATGCTGGGGTTGTTGCGGTACAAAATCATGGTGGCACGCATCACTTCAACGCGTTGGTCCCATTGACGACCAGTGACCAAACGTTCCTTATCGCCTGCCGGACAAACCTCTACGATACCTAAGCGGTCACAGGCTTCCACATCGATTTTTTGGGGCGCCACGTGCATCCAACGCATGTAGTTGCCGTTGCTTTCGCGCAACATCGATAAGGTGAAATCGTGCATCCAGTTGGGGTAAGCGCCACCCAAACCGGCCCAGTCGTTGGCAGAACGTTGTGCATAGCCCCTGAGCCAAACAAACCGACCGTTCAACCAAACACCACCAGTTCCGACGCCACCTTTGAATTCCGTCTGGCGAAAACCGGTTGTCGTTTCGCAAACGTCCACCACTTTGCCGTTCACGTTAAGCATGGTATATACCTTATAAAGATAGGGGTCGTTCACATCCCAAAAACGGGCACCCGTGAGTGTGCCGGTGGCGGTGAATATTTCGGACTGATTGGCCACCAGGTCGGACGTATTGCCATCCATTTTGGCCACCACCATTCCGTCGGCATCCACTACGACGGCCGAAAGAGTGATGGAAGCATAGTCTGCCGTTTCATTAACGACTTCAGCCTCTACTTTTAAATCTGCCGTTTTTTTCTTTAGGTCGATGGATTCCGGATACACATAGATACCGGTGGTTTTTAAATTTTCGTAAAGCGGTAAGGATTGGTAGATTTTGCTTGCCACAATGAGCGTTGCATTCCGGTTCAATCCGCCAAAGTTGGGGTTGAAATCCTTTGAGTTCCACTGGAACGAGGTGCCGGTGGCCTCCTCCTTGTAACTGGTGCTGTTATCGACTTTCACGGCAAGGACATTATCCTTACCGCCATACTTTACAAAGGTGGTGATATCAAAACCAACCGCAGTGACTCCGTTCTCGTATTTGCCGATGGGCTGACCGTTCAGGAAGAATCGGCCTGCCTGCCGCATACCGTCGAATTGCAGAAAAACCTTTTGACCATCGGTGCCAACAGGAAGTTTGAAATGTTTGCGGTACCAACCGATGCCAAACATCTTTTCGCTCTGGTCACCCCCACCATGGCTGATGAACGCTCTATAAGAGTCTGTTTCGTTCCAAGTATGCGGAAGACTCACCTTTGCCCACTTGGAGTCGTCAAAACCGGGTTGATCGGCTCCGACAGAATCGCCAAAAGTAAATTTCCAGTCTGGATTGAAGTTATAGGTCGCCCGTGGATTTACCGGTACTACAAATTTTTGAGCGTTGACCTGTATAAAAATAAAGCAGGACAATAGAGTGAAAAGAACTTTGTTCATGGTGTTGAGATTTAAGATGAATGCTCACAGAAACGTATTGAAACGTTTCTTACGATTAGAATCTTCCAGCAATTTGACATCGATTAAAATAAAAGGTTCAAACCTTCGGTGAGGTTGTCGATTAAACTCAATGCCTGAATGGTGACTTCTGGACTGCCCGGACATTGACGTTCCAAACCAGAAAAATATTCGCAGATTAAAGAAAAATCGAATTCGTGAATGGTTTAATATTAATATAATGTTTAGATTTGTAGAAATACACAACCTTATCCGAAGCAAATCATGATAAAAACACAGCCTTATTGTCGGTTCGTCTTGATGGTAACATTCTTACTTTTCGCTGTAAATACCCTCTCGGCTGAAAACAGACCTACCCCCTTCTCGTACGAAGTTCAGTGGAATAAGGTGACTCAATACTCCAAAGCTAATCGGCCAGAATCGGCCATGAAAGAAGTCGAAATCATCCTCATGCAGGCGAAGTCGGAAAATAATTCGGTTCAGTTCATCAAAGCCAGCGTTCAGGCATTGGTTCTCACCTTGAAAATTGAGCCAGACAAGGCTCCAGCGCAAATTGCAAAATTTGATTCTTTGATCGGAAAAGCTACCAATCCATCGGACAAAGCTCTTTTGCAATCAATGACGGCTGAACTGTATGTCAAGTACTATGCAACCAAGACGTACGCCATCAACAATCGGACAGAAGTTGTTGGACAAACTCCAGGAGATTTGGAACAATGGACCAAAAATAAGTATTCGGATACGATCCGATCCTTGCTAGCCGAATCGCTTCAAAACGCTGAGCAACTTCAAAAAACGGATATTGAGAAGTATCAGGCTTTGCTGAACAGCGTGGATAACAAGCAGTTGGAGCCAACCTTATACGACTTGCTGGCCAAACGAAAAATCAAACTGTTGACCGACTTGAAGGGGTTGATGAATGAACCCAACCTTGATCCAAACCTAGACCTCTTGTTTTTGCCGTCCGATAAATTTTTCAAAGCCGAAGTAGATACTAAAGTCGGTTCCTCCATCGACCGGGAAATTATCCGGGCGTACCAGCAATGGCTTGAATTTCGGGTTAACGACACAAACACGGAAGCATTGATTCATACGGATATCAATCGCATGGCTGATTTCAACAATTTGTTGACAAGAGGTAACCAGTACGACAGCAATGGAGAAATGGGTCTTAATGCTCGGAAAACCGCATACATCGCTGCCTTGGATGCATTGGAAGCCAAGTTCAGCAACAATGAGCAGATGATTAAGATTCATGCAATAGAAGCCGTGTTATACCAATCCCAATACAATAGCAATGACAGCATCCGGAAATACTACCTCCGGAAGGCGTATGACATTTGCGCAGACGGTATCGCTCGTTTTCCAAATGGCAAAAATATCATGTCATTGAAGAACCTCCAAAATCATAGCATTCAGAAAATCATGTACTTATCCAACAATCAAGTTGCCAAGCCTCATACGACCATGGAAATTGAATTGGTTGCTTCGAATCTGGATCGGGTGGAACTTAAGATTTATCGAGTGAACACAACAGCTCAAGAGTATTATAAGAATATGGGAGACAATGAGAAAAATACATCTCCGTTGGCTGTCTTGATAGAAAAACGTTGGATCGACCTGAAAAAGGATCCAAATTTCATCCCCATTAAAACCATCATCCCCATTAAAACCGGAGATTATGGCATCTATGAATTCACCGTGGGCACAAACGATAACCCCAACGAACAGATAAAAGGCAAGTTTGTAGTTTCCGACTTGGCTTATATGACTCAAAGCGCAACAAAAACACAATACTGTGTGGTGGATCGCGTTTCGGGGAAACCGGCACCAAACGTTCAAATCAATTCCTACATTACCAATTGGGAAAAGGGGAAAGTAGAACTTACACCCTGCTTTCTCAATGGATTAACCAACTCTATGGGGATATTTGAATACAGTGTACCAAAAAACAACTACACAAACACGGTTCAATTTTATGAAAAGGGTGCGGACAAATACTTATCGTCCGAGTACCGTGAGTTCCGATACAACAGTGTTCGGTACGAAAAAAAATCTTTACTACTAAACGTCTTTACCGACCGGACTTTATACCGTCTCGGCCAAACAATTTATTTCAAGGGCATCGCTTATTATTCAACTGCAGACGTGCAAGAAGTGGCTGCCGATGAATCCATAGAAATTAAGTTGCTCGATGCTAACCGAAAACAGATTGCTGTAAAGACCTTGCGAACCAATGAATTCGGTTCTTTTGCCGACTCCTTCATTTTGCCAGATGACGGGCTAAACGGATGTTTCACCCTGCAAACCAACTATTCTTACACTTATTTTTGGGTGGAAGCCTACAAACGCCCAACATTCGAAGTGACGATGGAACAGCCCAAAACAGAAGTGCATTTCGAAGACTCCATCAAAGTGCAGGGTAAAGTAATGGCTTTTTCTGGATATCCTGTCTCCGATGTCAACGTTACTTACCAGATTGTTCGTCGCTCGCATTATCGCTATTTGGGCCGGATGAGCCAAAACGTGATTTCGAACGGTACTGTCCAAACATCAGCCGAGGGTACTTTTACGGTGGTATTCAAGGCGCAAAAGAACAATAAGGTCGTTGGTGACCAGTTTTATACGTATAATGTATCGAGTACAGTGACCGACCAAAAAGGGGAAACTCAAAAAGGGGAACAATCCATTTCGGTTGGGGACAAATCGTTGTTCATCGTGTCTGACCTTTCCAACGTAGTTAAAATGGACAAAGCAAAAGAAAAAGCGCTTGATGTTCATTTGGTGACGTTGAACAACGAGCAGGTGGAAGGCACCGTGCACTACGAACTGCTTCGATTGGAACAACCAGACGTTTATGTGGATAAAGCTTACTTAAATCCAGTGAAAGAAGATCGTGGCACTTCGGTACTTTCTGGAAACTTCGAAACAAAGGATGGAAAGCTGAAACTGGATTTGAAGAATCTTGATTCCGGTTATTATCGGATGGTGTTCTTCACCCTCGACAACCGACAGGATACGGTTGAGATGAGTAAGAAATTTACACTTTTTTCCATGAACGACAAGCGACCGCCAGTAAAAACCTATACTTGGTGTATGGTGTCAAAGAGATCGTTATCGGAGGGAGAAAATGCCGTCATCCAGTTTGGTTCGTCTGCCAATCAAGTACATGCCTTATTTCAGATCATGAAGGCAGACAGTATTCTTGAATGCAAGTGGTTTACGGTATCCAATGAGATTCGGACATTCGAGTTTCCTTTTTTAAGCAGTTATGGAATGGGTGTCAGTGTTTTGTTCACTTTTGTAAAAGACGAGCAACTCTTTGCAGAGAATATTTCGCTTTATAAGAAAGTGGAGAAGCGGGAGTTAAGTCCTAAACTGACGGTGTTCCGTGACAAACTCCAACCAGGCGAAAAGGCCGAATGGACCATCAATATTCCAGAAGTCGTCAATAAAAAAGACCAAGCTGAATTGCTGGTGGACATGTACGATGCCTCACTCGATGCGATTCATCCGTATTACATGTATTTTGATCCGGCATATCGAGCATACCTTCCCATGGCGCCGCGTTGGAACTCAACGATTTCACAGAAACTCGATCGGACTTATAGGGAAAAACAAAAACTGAACACATTCTCATCAAAACCTTTTAGTGATGTGGATTGGATGGGTTTGAATTTTCGGAGCATGGTCAGGAACGTTTCGGTGGCTACGGTAAGAGGTGTTGATTCCGAAAAAGGCGTTGATATCGCTGATTTGCAAGACCACCAAGTGGTCATCGAAGAAAAACCAGTCTTTAGCGTTTCTAGCATTGACGATGCTCTTCAAGGACGCATTGCCGGTTTGGATATTATAGCCAACTCAGGAATAGGGATAAGTGAACCTTCAACTACGATTCGAACAAACTTCAACGAAACGGCCTTTTTCTACCCACAATTGCGCACCGACGAGCAGGGAAATGTTAAATTCTCCTTTACCGTGCCCGAAAGCCTGACCCGTTGGAATGTGAAGATGCTGGCTCACACAAAGGATTTATTCAGTGGAATAGCAGAAAGCCATGTCGTAACACAAAAAGACCTGATGGTCCAACTTAACCTTCCGCGTTTTGTGCGACGTTCAGACAAGCTGGTTGTACGTGCAAGTGTAGCCAACTTAACGGATACGGTTCAAAATACACGTGTGAAGCTGGAACTAAGCGATCCTGAAAACGGAAAACCCATTGATTTGAAAGACGGCTTGACCAAGTTCGTCGCGTTGGCTGCTCAAGAAACCAAGTTCGTGGAATGGGAATTGACGGAATTTGCACCTTATGAAATGGTTGTCTGCAAAGTAGTTGCCACCTCCGAAGCGTTCAGCGATGGCGAACAGCGGTATTTGCCGGTGTTACCCGACCAAGTTTTGATCACTGAAACCTTGCCGATGACTGTTCGCGCGAATCAGACAAAGAATTTCACCATGGAAAATCTGTTGAAGAACGGTTCAAACGTTTCCTCACAATCGCTGACAGTCGAGTTCTCACCCAATCCGGCATGGTATGCCGTTCAGGCATTGCCTACCCTTTCCATATCCGAAAACGACAACGCATTCGATTATTTTACAGCCTATTATGTAAATACATTGGCTGCATATATTGCAAATTCGAATCCCAAACTCTCCGCTGTTTTCGACCGATGGAAGCAATCTTCTCAAGATCGCAACGCACTTCTATCCAATCTGGAAAAGAACAAGGAGTTGAAATCGATGCTGCTGGAGGAAACACCTTGGCTTTTGACAGCACAAAACGAAACCCAACAAAAAAGGCAAATCGCACTGCTTTTTGACCTCAATCAACAAAAGCAGCAAAATACGCTTTATTGGGACAAGCTGCTCAAGCTACAAATGTCGTCTGGAGGTTTTTCCTGGTTCGAAGGCATGCCGGCAAACCGATACGTCACGCAGTACATTTTGTTGAATGCCGCAAGGCTGAATTCGATGGTCAAGACATCTGCAACAAGCCATAAAGCGGCCATTCTAAATGCGATCGCTTTTATCGACAACGAAATCTCTAGTGACTATGAACATCAAAGATTGTACAATGATTCCTACAAAACGACGATGACCATCGGCGATATCCAATGGTTTTACCTGCATGTCCGCTCGGAATATCCAGAGGTGCCCATTCCCGATTTTGCCAGAGATGCAGTGGTTTATTATACCACGCAAGCGCAGAAGTATTGGCAAAATGCCACACTTTATGGCAAAGCCGCTTCCGCATTGATTGCTGCACGAAATCATAACAGAAAGCTGGCTTCGCAAATACTCGTTTCCTTGAAAGAAAACGCCGTGAAATCGGATGAAATGGGCATGTATTGGGCACGAAACACACCTGGCTATTTTTGGAACCAACGACCGGTCATGGTTCAGGCCATGATGCTGGAAGCCTTCTCAGAGCTAACCAAAAATACAGCCGATCTAGACGAGATGAAAATCTGGCTGCTTCGCCAAAAACAAACCCAGTGCTGGGATTCGCAACTTTCCACAGTCGATGCCATCTACGCCTTGCTGCATTACGGAACGGAATGGATTTCGACCGCAAATGAAGTCGCCATTCAATTGGGTTCGACAACGATTCGAACAGATCAGAAGGAAGCAGGCTCGGGTTATGTCAAACAGACGGTTGAAGGCAGCAAAGTCACGCCTCAAATGGCACTTGCCAAAATCGAGTTGAAGGGGACCTCCGGTTTTGGTTGGGGTGCGTTGTACTGGCAGTATTTCCAAAACCTAAACCAAGTGCAGCAAAGCGGCAATGCCCTAACAGTGAGTAAGAAACTGTTTGTTGAACAGTTGCTGCCCACAGGCAAGGCAATGATACCCATCGAAAAGACGACGCTAAAATTAGGCGACAAAGTCATCACCAGGTTGGTGGTCACCGTGGACCGCGACATGGAGTATGTGGCTTTGAAAGACTTACGAGCAGCCTGCTTCGAGCCCGTCAAGCAACTTTCCGGTTGTGTTTGGAAAGAAGGCGTGAGCTATTACCAAACCACCAAGGACGCCTCAACGCAATTCTTTTTCGCATCACTGCCCAAGGGCACGTATGTGTTCGAATACGAAGTATGGGTGAACAATGCCGGCAAATTCACCAGCGGAATCACCACGCTTCAATGCCAATATGCACCGGAATTCTCCGCTCATTCGGGTGGAGAAAGGTTGGTGGTTTCAGAAAAGTGAACTACTTGGTCACCATCACCTTCCGAACCAAATTCCCTTGTAAAGTTGTAAACCGAAGGATATAAACACCAGAAGAAACACGCCCCACCGGAACGCTGCCTTCGAATTTATCCACTTTCCAGTTGCCAAGCAAGGAACCGGCCAAGTTGTACATGGAAACCGACTTCACCATCGAGGCCGATTCGTACAGAACTTGTTTGCCTGCCGCATCATACACTATGTTCAGTGCGGCTTCACGATCTATTTCAGCAACCGAGTTGGCTGTCAGGTCGATGGTCACACCTACCATCAGGTCGCTCATTTGACCGAAAAACATTTCAGTGCAGATTTTCCAGAAACCGGAATTATTTTGGAGGTAATACGGGCTTTTATCCAAGCTAAGAGCAGCGTTAATCTGGAAAACTCCGCTGCCAGCGCCTTTGGTAACTGAAGCAACAGGCACCTTCAGGTAGTCCTTGTCCCTGAGCATCAGGTCGCCAGTATCCAGTTTTGCCACATCCTTATAGAGATTGAGTGTGAAACCGCTGATGGAAGGGTTCGTTACAAAGCACTTGTTTGGGCTGACCACATTCATGCCGGACATCATTTGGTAAAAGCCTCCGACCGTCGTTTGGTCACCCGTAGCCTTCACCGAAATCCGATAGCCAAGATCGGCAGCCGTAGTGGCGTATATCAAACTGTTCGCACCGGGAATGGCGGTTTGCTCGAACGTGATTGGATTGACACGTGACCATTGGTAAGTGAGTCCACCTTGAACCACGCTTCCGTCGCTCAACTTATTGACGATGTACGAAACCTGCAGTCCACGACCCACCCAGGGTGACATGACACCGGTGAGGAACATGCTTTCGTCAAGAGTTACCTGACCGAAATAGGTATCGGCCAGAGCAAGGTCGGCAGTCTGTTCGTTCGAAACATAGCCGTTCTTGGCACCGCCTCGAAGCAAAAGGCGGAAGGTATAGGTTTGGTACAATTCAAGGCTGAAATTGTTGCCAGTCGTAATGATTTCAGTTTCATTATTGAGGAAATTGGTCCAGGAACCATCACTCTTTTTGTACTGCAGAACGATGGTTTCAGCACCGTATGTAGCGGCATCTGGAAACGACATGTTGACTTCGGCGTACGTTCCCGTTCCGAAGAAATTGTTGTGACGGGTGCTGGAATAGACCAGGAAGCCACCTACATTGCCGGCGATGGGTTGGAATTCGGTAAAGCTGGGCAGTGTTCCTCCTGCTCCTGGAACGAACGGGTCGACAGCATGAACGTGTTGAATACTTCCTGTCAAAAGCAGGAAGAACAGCCAGAGGGCGAAACGTTGGTTGTTTTTAGTCGGGTAGAAGTACTTCATGTTCAATTGAGTTTAGGATTTGCATTTCTACAAACAAATATATACGAACCCTAAACTCAATCAAACCTTTCCGTCAATTATTTTACACTTTGAGTGTAAGAATGTATGTTTTATAGCTTTAATCAATCTTAAAGACGACGGCCGTCGCAAAAGAGCGTTCAGCAGGATAGGTAATTACAAGTCCGTCAGATTCTTGTTTCCAGTTCAAGTTACCCTTGTATCCAATTAGTTTTACCATTTTGACGGGTTTGTTCCAATAAGAAGCGCTTGTCCCCAGCGACTTGATTTTCAACTTCGTTCCGGGTGCAGGCACGTTCATACAGAATGCGTAGAGCGCACCGTTCTTGCCAATGGTGAAACGGATGTCCTGCGCATCGAACTTGAATTCCGCATGCCTACGGTTCAAGGCACCGCCAGGCAGCATTTTCAACTTGCCGTTGACTTGTTCGCCCTCGCCTGGAATGGTCCAGGAACGACTTCCGTAAACGGCCTCACCGTTGCGACGCATCCAAACGCCGACTTCCTTCAACATTTTCAAGCTGCCTTCATCCAACGAACCGTCGGGAAGAATGGAGATGCAAAGTGCCGCATTGCCGTCTCGCGCAATTGCCTCGATGATGTATCGAATCATCATGCCTGAATCGTAGGTGAAGCCTGGTGCGTAGAACCAGTCTCCAACAGGTGCCTCAGCAATCCAGGGCTGATCGGTCTTGATGTTGGCGGGTACGCCGAATTCTTCCGTATTCACCGTTCCGTTGGTTTTATTCCGGAATTTCACGATGCTGAAGGTGTTCACCTTGCCGCGATTTTTGAGGGTGCGGTTGTAATAATCGGCAATGACCGTTTGCATGGCGTCGGCTTTGATGCCGGTGCCCGTACCGTTTCCAGTGAAAGGACCTTGTACCGTGCCGTCCGTGTAGATGAAGTCTGGATCGTAATGTGCCACGACATCCATCATCCGCAATGCCCACTTGGTGGCATACCATTTTGCATAATCCAGGTGGTTAGTAAAAATTCCTGCCGGTGCCGGAGTCCATGGTGACGCTGCATTTTGGGCAACACCCTTGTATTCGCGCAGGTTGATGCCATAAAGCAAACGGGGATCGTATCCTTCCCACCATTTGCCTTTTCCGTCTGCAAGCGTCAAACTTCCATCGTATGGAATGCCTTTCATGGGCCCTTCGCTGTCACTTCCGAAAGCTGTTTGCCACCACCACCAGGTGTATTCGTGGTGGAACGTGACGCCGTAATGCATGCCGTTGGCACGACAAGCCTTGGCCCATTCGCCGAGAAGGTCGCGCTTGGGACCTATGTTGACTGAGTTCCAGGGTTGGTAACGCGAGTTCCACATATCGTAATTGTCGTGATGCACTCCTTGTATCATTAGGAAACGGGCTCCGGCATCCTGATAAATCTTTGTGAGTGCGGCGGGATCCAGTTTGGTTGGATTCCAATCGCGCAGAACTTCCTTATAGCCGAATTCGGACGGATGTCCATACCGCTTGAGATGATTTTGATACGCTTTCGTGCCGGGCGTATACAGTTTGCGGGCATACCAGTCACCACTCTCTCCGGCAGACTGCGGACCGAAATGAACCCAAATGCCGAACTTCGCCTCCCGCAACCAGGAAGGTTCGCCGGGATAGTTCTTTTCAATGGATTCCCACGTTGGTTCGAAAGGACCGGCAGCTATGGGAATATTCAGTTTGACTTCCGGAAATGATTTCCAATCGCCCATCGTAACACTGTCTTGGGGCAAAATGGGCGGTACCGTCGGAAACGGTGGAAGCAAATAGGGTTCATTGCTCGACTTTGTTTGATTGGTCTTAGGCTGGGCAAATAAGCCGATAAACGCCACAGAACAAAATAGTAAAACGACTAAGGGTCTTTTCATGGTTTCAGGTACTATTGTCAACGAATTTTCGTACCTCAAAGTTAAAGAGTTTCACTCTGCAAAACAAATAGTGAGTTCAGACATTTAAAAAAACGCTTATGGTAAATGACAGTTTTCGTTGGGCAACAATGGCTTATTTAAAGAATAAATCAATTTTATTGAACATATACTAAATTTTATTCATTATTGGAGTACATTTATTCAAATTCAGTTGTATATTTGCCCCAACAAAAACATACAACCATGCTCCCATCCTCCTGCCCCAGTTGCCAAAGCCAACTCCAGGTCAAGTGCCTGAAGTGCTCAACCTGCGGAACTGAAGTGACCGGTTCCTACGACCTGCCTTTATTGGCGCGCCTTCCAGAAGAAGACCAACAGTTCATCCTCCGTTTCGTGAAAAGCAGCGGCAGCCTCAAAGAGATGGCCGCCCAAATGAAACTGAGCTATCCGACCGTGCGCAACCTGCTGAACGACATCATCTCAAAAATGGACAACGATGAAAAATAAATCCATTTTCGGTTTATTGGTGAACCCGTTCACCCGCATCGCCGGTTGGCAAGCCTTCAGCCTCGGCCTTGTTTTCGTGGCGCTGATGGGTTTCATCGGTGCAAGCAACGGCATTGCATTCGACGGCGTGTTCGACATGCACATGTTTGAAATTACGGTTCAGCAGGCATTTATCTATTTGGCCATCGATTTGGCGAGTTTGGTTTTGGTGATGTGGGTCACTGGCCTCATCGTTTCGAAAAACTTCCGGTTCATCGACCTTCTCGGCACGATGACCTTGGCAAAGGCGCCGTTCCTCCTGCTGGCCATCATGGGCTATTTCACCACCGCTCCAAACATGAACGCCATCATGAGAGATCCCTATGTCATCTTTCATTCCACTTCCTTCGTCATCATGATGATACTCACCCTGCCCGTTATGGTTTGGAGCATCACATTGATGGTAAATGCATTAAAAATATCTTGCGGCTTAAAAGGCAGTACCTTGACCGTCGCTTTCATTGTCGGACTTTTTGTTTCGGAAATCATCGCTAAAATTTTAATACATTATGTCGTATGAAACGTATACTGTTGTTTTTCATGTTACTATCTGCCATGAACGCTTTTAGTCAGGACATCACCGGCGAATGGGACGGCGCGCTCAACATTCAAGGCAAATCACTTCGCCTGGTTTTTCACATCAGCAAAACCGATGCGGGTTTAAGTGCTACGATGGACAGTCCCGACCAAGGGGCCAAGGGCATTCAGATGAGTCAAGTCGCGTTTGAGAACGGGGTGGTCACCATCGAATTACGTGCCGCCTCCATCAAATACACGGGCACATTGGACAAAAACACGTTGACGGGAACATTTAGCCAAGGTGGTATGAACATACCGCTCAACCTGACCAAAAACGAACAAGCAGTCGAAATCGTGCCTGTTGCCGTCGATAAAAACGCCGCTTACGAAGAAACGCCCATCACCCTGCAAATCAAGACTGGCACCCTTTTCGGCACGCTGACATTGCCGAAGTCGTTCGTCAAAGGGCCGGTGGCATTGATTATTGCCGGCTCCGGCCCCACGGACCGAAATTGCAACAACCCGCAAATGACCAACGATGCCTACAAGAAACTGGCGCACGAATTGGCTGAACGCGGCATCGCCAGCATTCGCTACGACAAACGCGGCATTGCTGAAAGCGTGGCTGCGGTTGAAAGCGAATCGAGCTTGGTTTTCTACGACTACGTGCAGGATGCCAAAGATTGGATTCAGCAGGCAAAACAGGACAAGCGGTTCACGCAAGTGGTGGTGATCGGGCACAGCGAAGGCTCCATGATCGGCATTCTGGCGTCCGAAAAAGCCGACAAGTTCATTTCGGTGGCCGGCGCAGGCCGAGGCATCGGGGTAGTGTTGAAGGAACAGCTGAGCTGCCAGCCCAAAGAGGTGCAGGACGAAGCGTTCCCCATGATCGACACGTTGACGATGGGTAAAAAACTACAACACGTCAGCCCGGCTATGATGGCACTGTTCAGGCCAAGCATTCAGCCGTATATGATTTCCTGGCTGAAATACGACCCGGCAGTAGAGCTGAAGAAACTGAAAATCCCGGTACTCATCATTCAGGGCACCACGGACATTCAAGTGAGTGTGGTGGATGCCAAATTGCTTTCGGCCGCCAAACCGGATGCGAAGTTGCTGCTCATCGACAAGATGAACCACATTTTACGGACGGTGGATGGCGACCGGGATGCAAACCTTGCGACATACAACAACGCTTCGCTGCCCTTGGCGGATGGGTTTGTGAAGGGGATTGCGGATTTTATACTAAAACAGAAATAATATGATTTACAACATAGGAACGAAGGAAAAACCATTGGTTTTGAAAACACCGTCGCTTTCGAGCGAATTCACCATGCACGTGGACGAAAAAGGGGGTGTGGAGGTATTGGTTTGCACCGTTGGAAAAACAGTTCTGCACTATGATATGCGTTGTCTGAACGACCTGCATACCATGCTTTTAAACCACGGTGATTGGATGGAACTTGGCAGTGCAGACGAACAAAAACCAGCAAAAGAAGGAACCGTCGAAGCGTGGGGGCGTTCGGAAAACAATCCGATTGGCGGTTGGTATGGACTTAAAAAAGGGCTTCGCGGGCGTTTTGGAATGTATGTGCCTCCGTTGATGGAAGCATTGGGACTAGCACAGGTGACACACGAAGCTAAGGGGAACAAAATGAAGGCCTTGTAATATTTTAAGGATATATTGAACTATTTCATAAATATACCCTTATATTTGTATGACATCTCACGCATTATACAAAAATAAGGTCTATTATGAATGATATATCATTCACCAACTGGAATACAATGAGCGATAAAGCGCTCTCCCAGCATATTGGCGCATTCATCAAGCACCATCGAATGGTGTCCAACATAACCCAGGATGCATTGGCCAAGGACGCTGGCATCAGCCGTTCCACCTTGAGTTTGCTGGAACGTGGGGAAACCGTCACGCTGGCCACCCTGATTCAGGTGCTGCGCGTTTTGGATCAACTGAATGTGATGGAAGCATTTACCGTCAAACAAACGATAAGCCCGCTGGCATTGGCAAAAATCGAGAAGAGGAAGCGCAAAAGGGCTAGTGGCATTACGAATGAGGTTGAAAACACCTCTAATTGGTAAGCCATGCTGGTAGCCGAAGTCAAAATATGGGGAACGCTGGTTGGTGCAGTGGCTTGGAATGAGCAAACCAACGCGGCAAGTTTTGAGTTTGAGCCGAGCTTTAAAAGTCTTGGTTGGGATTTATCGCCCCTGAAAATGCCGATTTCATCCTCCAGAAACCTATATTCATTTCCCGAACTACGAAGGGACAATCAATTAGAATTCAATACGTTCAAGGGCTTGCCCGGTTTGTTGGCCGACTCCCTGCCCGACCGTTACGGCAACCAGCTCATCAATTTGTGGCTGGCTCAGTATGGTCGGCCTCAAGACAGCATGAACCCCGTCGAAATGCTTTGTTTCATTGGAACCCGAGGCATGGGGGCCTTGGAATTCGTGCCCGCAACCTTTAAAGAATACAAGCGCGCGTTCAGCCTTGAAATTGACAGTTTGGTTGAAATGGCGCGAAGAATGCTTTCGAAGCGGGAGCAGTTTTCGTCTAACCTGCAGGTCGACGAAGAAAAAGCGGTGATGGACATTTTGAAGATCGGCACTTCGGCCGGTGGCGCCAGGCCTAAAGCGTTGATTGCCTACAATGAAAAGACAGGCGAGGTCAAATCGGGGCAAACCCATGCGGCTAAAGGTTTCGAACATTGGCTAATTAAGCTGGACGGTGTGAGCGATGCGCAGTTTGGCATCAGCAGTGGTTATGGCCGGATTGAAATGGCATACTACAACATGGCGTCCGCTTGCGGTATTGAGATGATGCCCTCGCGCATGCTGGAGGAGAACGGCAGGGCACACTTCATGACCAAACGTTTCGACAGAGAAGGCAGTGACACCAAGCACCATATTCAGACATTTTGCGCAATAAGCCATGCGGATTTCAATCTGGTGAACAGCTTCAGTTACGAACAGCTGTTTCAGACCATGCGTGAACTGAAACTAACCTATCAAGACGCCGAACAAATGTTTCGAAGGATGGTCTTCAATGTCATGGCCATGAACTGCGACGACCATAGCAAAAACTTTTCCTTCCGACTAAAAAAAGACGGGATCTGGGAATTGGCTCCTGCGTATGACATTTGCTACGCGTACATGCCCAACCACAGGTGGGTCAGCCAACACGCCTTGAGCATCAACGGAAAACGAAAGGATTTCGACAAAAACGACTTGTTGGTGGTGGGCGAATCCATCAAATGCAAAAAAGCAGTCCAAATAATTGAAGAGATAACCGAAACAGTAAGTCGATGGAAAGAATTTGCCAATTTGGTAAACGTAGCGCCTCAGCTTAGGGACGAAATCCATAAAACCCTGCTAATACCATGAAAGTAAACTACTCCATGATTGACAAGGATTTGAGACCGTTCGGATGGTTTTTCAAGCTCTTTCTCAGCACTTACACCGAATCCCGATTTAGGCTGTTCCACAAAGTCACCCGATTCGTCCAACGTGGAA
>Ga0302205_10000513_pt1 | contig 16011 bp, 12 predicted proteins | sample II_Fen_E1_3_FD_194582 | JGI IMG/M metagenome (GOLD analysis project Ga0302205, IMG submission 194582) | Peat permafrost microbial communities from Stordalen Mire near Abisko, Sweden - II_Fen_E1_3 | ecosystem: Environmental > Terrestrial > Soil > Wetlands > Permafrost | place: Sweden: Abisko...
GTTTCACCTTTAGCTAACTCGTCTTCAGCAATTGAAATAGCCTGAACAACTCCAAAACAAAAACCTGATTTTTTATCAATTTCTATATTCAGCATAATAAGAATTTTTAGTTTAAACATTTACAACCTGAGTTCTTATTTTGAATTTCAGAAATGAATAAAAGGTCACTCCTATTAAATTGCAAATGTACAACTCATAAATCAGATAAACGTTTTTTCAAGGAACAAAGTTCTTAATAATATGCTTTGTGCTTCACGGGTAAGATGTGAATTGTCTATTACGACAGCATCATCTGCCTTACGCAAGGGGCTCTCGACACGGTTCTGATCGCGATCATCACGTTCTTTTACATTGGCCAATACTTCTTCAAAATTTGCTTTTTCTCCTTTAGCTGCCATCTCATCCAAACGCCTTTGAGCACGAATTTCAGGAGTAGCAGTGACAAAGATTTTTAATTCTGCCGCAGGAAATACTACAGTGCCAATATCACGGCCATCCATTACAATGCCTTTCTTATCTCCCATCAGCTGTTGCTGACGGACTAATTCACGGCGCACAAAACCTAATGTACTTACCCGGCTGGCACCATTGGCAACTTCCAGTGAGCGAATTTCAGTTTCTACATTTTGCCCGTTTAAATATGTTTCAGAGGCTCCGCCTGCATTTACTTTAAATTCAATATGAATTGATTCAATCTTCTTTTCCAGTTCAACTGCATTGATCTCCGAATCTGTCATCAAACCGGATTGAATGCAAAAAAGCGACACTGCGCGATACATAGCACCTGAGTCGACATAAATATAGCCCACTTCGCGGGCTAATTCTTTGGCCATAGTACTTTTTCCGCACGATGAAAAACCATCAATGGCAACTATTATTTTATGCATGAGTAATATTATGTTATTGAATATATGCCTGTTATAATCTAAAATCTTTAAGTGCAGTACTGATCGAAAATTGGTACGCATAATTGCCTACCTGAAATTGTGTCATACCAAATCCAACATGAAATTTATACAGCTTAATGCCGCCACCGAATGAAAAGCCTGCACCGCTTTTAAAGCCGGACATGCTCATTTCCTGCTGACGACGATCATTATAAGCAACTGTAAGATAAAAGTTCTTAGTAGGAATAAATTCAGCAGCGATAATTACATGCCGGAAAGCCATATCGACAAATCCTATTTTGGAGGTGGTTGTAGTGCTGGTGAGATTATCTGTAGATTGATTTGTTGATTCATAATTCAAATCCCAATGTTGCAGATTATCCAGTGTCAGTGAAAAACGAAGAGGTGCGTGTATGAATTTTTTAGAAAGTCCTAATTGAATATCAAATGGCAACGGTTCCAAATGTTGAACGCCATCTTCGGAATAATACCCTTTCAACTGTGTACCCATGTTCTTTAAAACTAATCCGGCAGAAAACAAGTTTGCAGAATCATTATAACTAACGCCTGCATCAGTTGCAAACCCATAACTGGTATAAGTTTCATAAACGGAATAGACCGGCTTGAGTGTTGCTCCAACGGTAATTTTATCGGTTATCGGGCGTGCATACATAATGTATAAAGCCATATCTTTTGCCGTAAATTCTCCGATTACCTGATTTAGATCGGTTGTTTCTTTAAAAAGACCATAATCAATGTACTGAATTCCGAGAGCAAAATAATTTTTATCACCGAAATTTTTACCATATACTGCAGAACCAAATTTAATATCCGCCAGGTAATTAGCCATATTAAGTCCTATTACATTATTGGTTTCAGAAGTTAATAATGCGGGATTCTGGAATGCCAAGTTAATGTCATTATCATGCAATGAAACATTTATGCTCCCTAAAGCAGCTAAACGGGATGATACAGGTAAATCCAAAAATTTATAGACTCCGGTTCCTGCCTGAGAAAACGCAAAAACCGAGACAGTTACTGATAAAAGTAATATAAAAAATCTTTTTGTCATTAAAATCTTTTTAATGTAAGCTCTGTATTTAAGTTGTAAAAATGATTTCACAATCACTTTTTCCAAAAAAGCACTCAAAGATACACTATTTTTATGGTCCGAAAGTATTCAAATAAAATTTCTATTTGAGTTAACGGTAAAAAAGTGAAAAATAATATCTTGCAGCCTCGAAAAAATATGAAATCATGAATTTATACCCTCTAACTAAGAAATATTACTTTTTTTATCTTTGATAAAAGATACATTTAAAAAAATATAGTACATTTGTTTAATTGAAAATCAGCAGGTGATACTCAATATCAATATTATAATAAAACGCTCAACTGTATGCATCCAATTTATAAATAGACTTTATTTCAGTTAGTTTATTCAAATCAATTTAATTATTTGGTTTTTAATAACTTTGGTTCCTTATAAGTGCATGCCATACGTTCATTTTTTATTACAGAACCAGCTAAAACACACAAGCAGGTTGGATTTACCAACCATTTTTTTTGAAAAAAAAGTATCTATGAAAACAGAAATATACGAAGAAAAAGCAGTATTGGTGGGGGTAATTACCCAAAACCAAAAAGAAGAAAAAGCCAGGGAATATCTCGACGAACTGGCTTTTCTGGCTGAAACAGCGGGTGCTTCGCCGGAGAAGCTCTTCTTCCAACGACTTGAATTTCCAAATCCAAAAACCTTTGTTGGCCCGGGAAAGTTAATTGAAATAAAAAACTATGTTATAGAAAATGAAATTGGTGTCGTTATTTTTGACGACGAATTATCGCCTAAACAACTTCGTAATATCGAAGCGGAATTGCAGGTACTAATTCTAGACAGAACCAGCCTTATTTTGGACATCTTTGCAAAAAGAGCACAGACTGCCAATGCAAAAACTCAGGTAGAGCTTGCCCAATGCCAATATATGTTGCCACGATTAACCAGACTTTGGACTCACCTTGAACGTCAGCAGGGCGGCATAGGGATGCGTGGTCCCGGGGAAACACAGATAGAAACAGATCGCCGGATTATTCTTACTAAAATTTCATTGTTGAAACAAAATTTGAAAGATATTGACCAGCAAATGACCACACAACGCAAGAATCGTGGAAAAATGGTACGTGTAGCTTTGGTTGGATATACCAATGTAGGCAAATCTACCTTGATGAATTTAATCAGTAAATCCGATATCTTTGCTGAGAATAAACTATTCGCAACATTGGATACAACGGTCAGAAAAGTAATAATAAACAATTTACCATTTTTATTATCCGATACAGTTGGATTTATACGGAAGTTACCTCATCATTTGATTCAATCGTTTAAATCGACTCTTGACGAAGTACGTGAAGCTGATTTACTTCTCCATGTGGTAGATATATCCCATTCTAATTTTGAAGAACAGTTGGAAGTTGTAAACCAGACGCTTCAGGATATTGATCCGCAGCAAAAGCCAATGATTTTGATATTTAACAAAATAGATGCTTTTGGGTATACACCAAAAGAAGAGGATGATTTGGCTCCAATAAAACGGGAAAATATTAGCCTGGAAGAGTTGGAAAAAACCTGGATGGCTAAAATGAACGATAACTGCATCTTTATTTCAGCAAAAGAAAAGCTGAACATTGATGGTCTGAAAGACTTGCTCTATGAAAAAATCAAAGCAATTCATATTGAGCGTTACCCTTATAATGACTTTTTATTTCAAAATTATACTGATATCGAAACAGAATCTGAGGAATTAACTCAACAATAAACACTAATTTATCACCTCATGACAAATTATCGTGCTCTCAGCGACAAAGAAATTGCTACCTTGACCGTTTATGGTTGTTCTTCCGAAAACTGGAAAGAAGTTCAAGTTACTGAAGACTTTTCACCCGCTTTTATCTCCAATGTTCATTTTTCCGGAAGTGTTTATTTAGGAAGTTATCAAAAAGTGTTTGAATTGCCAGGAGGATTAAAAAAACATGCAGGAATATACAGTTGCATCTTACACAATTGCATTATTGAAAATGATGTTTTTATAGACGAAATTCATAACTACATTGCCAATTACAGGATACAGGAAGGAACTTATATTGAAAATGTAAATTTACTGTTAGTTGAAGGCCAGTCTACATTTGGAAATGGCGTTAAAGTTCCTGTCATGAACGAAGGAGGTGGACGTGAAATTCCTATTTTCGATTATCTTTCGGCACCTCTGGCATATATTCTCACCTTATACCGCCATCGGCCAACAGTCATTAAGAACCTGCAAAAAATGATTGACCAGTATGCAAAAACGCTTCAGTCAGATATCGGAACTATTGGGAAGAATGTACGAATTGTAAATTGCGGCAGCATAAAAAATGTACGTATTGGAGATTTTGCTACCCTTGAAGGCGCATCCCTGCTCGAAAATGGCTCTATTAACAGCAACGAATTAGCCCCTGTATTTATAGGATCAGGAGTAAAATGTAACGATTTCATACTTAGCTCAGGAGTATCAATTTCTGATTCTACTTTGGTTTCCAGTTGTTTTATTGGACAGGGTTGCATCATGGGAAAACATTATTCAGCCCTTGACTCACTCTTTTTCTCGAACTGTCAGGGAATGCATGGTGAAGCAACGGCTATATTTGCCGGTCCTTACACGGTCTCACACCATAAATCCAGCCTGTTAATAGCAGGTATGTTCTCTTTTTTAAATGCCGGCAGCGGGTCAAACCAAAGTAACCACATGTATAAACTTGGACCTATTCACCAAGGGATATGTGAACGAGGTGCTAAAACTACCAGCGACTCATATTTGCTATGGCCAGCAAAAATCGGAGCATTCACTCTGGTTATGGGTCGCCATACAAAACATTCAGACACATCCGAGTTACCGTTCTCCTACCTGATTGAAAACGCTTCTGAAAGTTATCTGGTACCTGCTGTGAATCTGCGAAGCGTAGGAACAATACGTGATGCACAAAAATGGCCTAAACGTGATAACCGGAAAGATACCCGAAAGCTGGATCCTATCAACTTTAATTTACTAAGCCCTTATACCATCCAGAAAATGATAAAAGGAGTGGAGATATTAAAAACCCTTCAACATATTTCAGGCGAAACAACTGAAGTTTATACATATCAAAATTGCAATATCAGGAATTCATCATTGGTAAAAGGCATTGATTTATATAACATTGTAATTAATAAGTTTTTAGGGAACTCACTTATCAACCGATTAAAAGATACTGATTTTAAAACGATTGATGAAGTTCGGCAACAATTGAAGCCTGAATCAAGTAAAGGGTTGGGTGAATGGATAGATTTGTCTGGTCTTATTGCTCCTAAAAATGAAATTGACAGTTTACTTAATTCAATTGAAAACGCACCAATTAACTTTGAAGAAATTCAAAGTAAATTTGAAACAATGCATCATGAGTATTACAACTACGAATGGACATGGGCTAAGCAGATATTAGAAGAACATTGGAGAAAAGCAATAGAAGATATAACAAAAGAAGATATTGTAATTGTGGTTGAAAGCTGGAAAACATCAGTCGTAAAACTGGATCAGCTTATCTATAATGATGCAAAAAAAGAATTTGACCTTAACTCAAGAACAGGTTTTGGAGTTGATGGAAACGAAGAACAAAAACATCTTGATTTTGAATCAGTACGCGGAAGTTTTGAAAGTAATACTTTTGTAAAAGAAGTACTTAATCATATCAAAATCAAAACAGAATTAGGAAATGAACTAATTCAAAGATTATCTAAAATAAATTAACGAGCAAGAAATGAATAATTTCAATTTTTATAGTCCAACCTATTTTGTATTCGGGAAAGAACGGGAAAATGAAGTCGGGAAATATGTGAAACGTTTCGGTGGAACAAGAGTATTAATACATTTTGGAGGAAGATCTGCTATTAAAAGTGGGTTATTAAAAAGGGTTAAAGACTCCCTTTCTGCCGAGAATATCTATTTTACGGAATTGGGTGGCGTTATGCCTAACCCTCGAAGCGGTTTAGTCTATGAAGGCATTAACATTTGCAAAAAAGACAATATTGATTTTGTATTGGCAGTTGGAGGTGGAAGTGTTATAGATTCTTCAAAAGCAATAGCTTTAGGAGCTTTGTATAAAGGTAATTTCTGGGATTTTTATGAAGGTAAACCTGTAGAAGAAGCTCTACGAGTTGCCACCATTCTGACTATTTCCGCTGCAGGTAGTGAAGGTTCAGGAGGCTCGGTTATAACTCATGAAAACGGCATGCTGAAACGTGCCTGTGGAGGAGATGCCTTACGTCCTGTATTTTCTATCCTGAATCCTGAATTAACATGTACGTTACCAAATTATCAGACAGCCTGTGGTGCCACAGACATGATGGCTCACGTGATGGAACGTTATTTCACAAATACGAATGATGTTGAAATTACGGATAGATTGTGTGAAGGAATTTTATTGACCATCATTAAAGAAGCGCCAAAAGCATTGGCTGATCCAAATGATTATGAATCGCGGGCAAACCTTATGTGGGCAGGAATGGTTGCCCATAATGACATTTGTGGAGTAGGACGTGATCAGGACTGGTCGTCACACCAAATGGAACATGAACTTTCGGCATTCTATGATGTAGCTCATGGAGCAGGTCTTGCTGTTATGTTTCCTGCTTGGATGAAGTATGTACTACGCCATGACACATTGCGTTTTTCACAATTTGCCGTTAGAGTCTGGGGTTGCGAAATGGATTTTCATAACCCAGAGAATACAGCCCATCAGGGCATTGCGAAATTCGAGCAATTCTTAATTTCTATAGGTATGCCTGTTCGTTTTACTGAATTGGGCGCCAAAGAAGAAGATATCCCGACATTGGTAAAGACATTGGGACTTGGAAATAGAACATTGGGAAGTTTCGTAAAACTTACAGAAAAAGATGTTACGGAAATTTACAAGTTGGCGATTTAAAAACAAACTTATCATTAAATTACATTCCAGCAAGTCGAAGTAATTTAAAGCGATTTTTTAGACAGCTTAAAATAGACCTTTCTAAAACATATATTTCAAAAATTATAGCTTGTAATAATTTGTTTATTGCAAGCTATGATTGTTTAAGTAAAAATTCAAGGCAATCCGGTTAAAATTACGGCTTGCCATTTATTCATCAAAATCAGTTTTTTCAGGAGAGTAATGAAACTTTTATTTTACTTTCCTAAAAACGTTACATTATCAATTTATTAGCCCTTATTAATTATGATTTCCAACGACAACGAATTATATATACAAACAGACAGAATAACTGTCCGCATTGATTTACCAGCATCCAAAAGTATCAGCAACAGGGCCTTAATATTAAATGCTCTATCATATAGTCCCTATGATGTTCAAAACATTTCAGATTGTGATGACACGCGTGTAACATCAAATGCATTGGATTCAAATGATACGACATTCGATATTGGTGCTGCCGGAACATCCATGCGTTTTCTTACAGCATTTTTATCAAAGACCGTCGGTGAATGGATTATTACAGGAAGTGAAAGGATGAAACAACGTCCGATTAAGATATTAGTTGATGCACTGAATAGTTTGGGAGCAAAGATTGAATATGTTGAAAAAGAAGGCTATCCACCGTTGCGTATTTTTGGAAGTGCACTCACCGGAGGTGAAATTTGCCTAAATGGAGGAGTGAGTAGCCAGTACATTTCTGCATTAATGATGATTGCACCGTATATGCAAAAAGGGCTGAAAATCAGTTTCACAGGAGAAGTCATTTCCAAACCTTATATAGAGATGACCATTCAAATGATGCAAGAGTTTGGAGCAACCTTTGAAATAACTGACAATACCATTTATATAGAGCCTCAAGAATATCAACCAATTGAATATATTGTGGAATCGGATTGGTCGGCAGCTTCTTATTGGTACGAAATTCTTGCACTGGTTGGGAAAGGGGAAGTGTATCTAAACGGATTGTTTTCAAACAGCTACCAAGGTGATAGCAAAGTGGCAGAGCTTTTTGAACAATTGGGCATTCATACTGTTTACTTGTCTGAAGGAGTATTGCTTACTGCTAATGAAAATATATCCCAAAGAATGGAATACGATTTTACTGATCAACCGGATTTAGCACAGACATTTGTAGTGACTTGCTGCTTGAAAGGAATTCCTTTTTATTTCACAGGAATGCAAAGTTTGAAGATTAAAGAGACAGACAGAATTAAAGCTTTGAAGACGGAATTAAACAAACTTGGTTACATTCTTAACGAGCCAGGTGAGGGCATGTTATCCTGGGAAAATGAACGCTGTGAACCTGCTAACAAAATAAATATTGCCACCTACGAAGATCATCGTATGGCAATGGCATTTGCACCTGCCGCTTTATTTTGTCCAATTACAATGGATCACCCCGAAGTAGTAAGTAAATCCTATACTAATTTCTGGAAAGACTTTGAAAAGATTTTCCCCAACGAATAAAAAGATCCTGCCAAATAAAGAGAAAGGGAATCGTATCAGTCCTCTTATTTATTAATTTATAATCAGATAGTTGCAAATTAGTTTCCCTCTAGTAGTCAGGGGTTCTTTTTTGTTAATTCCTCCAGGACTTCATACACAATTGGGCACGTATAGGCATTTTTTATCGACAAATTATAAATCTGATAAAATCTTTTCCGATCAGTGTGTGGATATTCCCTACAAGCTTTAGGACGGGATTCATAAATAGAACAATAATTATCAGCACCTAAAAAAGGACATGGCATAGTTTGAAATACCAGATCTCCATCTTCATCAATCCGCAGGTATTTTGCAATCAATTCCGACGCTTTCATCTTCAGCATTTTAGAGATGCGTTCCACATCTTTGTCTGTAATTCTGGGGCCTAATGACCTGCAACAGTTGGCACATTTCAGGCAATCGATCCGTTCAGAGATTCTTTCATGCAGCGAATGAACCTTCAAATCCATTCCTTCCAGCTTTTTCTTATTTCTCTGAAGAAAACGTTTCCATTCAGCTTCTGATTTTGCTGCTAATACCGGCAATAATTCATAATTTACTTGTTTGTTCACGTGCAGCTTAATGTTACATTTTGAGGTACAAAAGTATTCAAATTTAGCATAGGAATCATTAACTACACATTTTTCTAGAAAAAATTAGTATCTTTGTAGCCGTTTTTATTTATACATACATAAAAATTTATGAGTCAACTTAGTAATGTGTTGGGACAATATGATGCGCCCCAACAGGCAAAAGCAATGGGCGTATATCCTTATTTTCGTCCCATACAATCCGATCAGGATACAGTTGTTACAATTGATGGTAAACGGGTATTGATGTTTGGTTCAAATAGCTATTTGGGACTTACAAATCATCCCCGGTTAAAAGAAGCGGCTATTAAAGCTATTGAGAAGTACGGTACAGGTTGTGCCGGATCCCGTTTCTTAAATGGAACGTTGGATATCCACATAGAGCTGGAAGACAGACTGGCAAAACTGGTACATAAAGAAGCTGCTTTAGTTTACGCTACCGGCTTTACAGTTAATTCCGGAGTTGTTCCATGCATTACAGGTCGCGAAGACTACTTAATTTTTGACGAATTCGACCATGCATCCATCGTTGAAGGTAAACGGTTATCATTTTCCAAACAACTGAAATATCGACACAACGATATGGATGCTTTGGAAAAATTACTCAAGAGATGTGAACCTGACAAACTTAAACTTATCGTCACAGATGGAGTTTTCAGCATGGAAGGCGATGTAGCTAAATTACCTGAAATAGTTGCACTTTCAAAAAAATACAATGCTTCTATTTACGTTGATGAAGCTCATTCATTAGGCGTTTTTGGTAAAACAGGAGCTGGTATATGCGAACATTTCGGTGTATCAAAAGATGTAGACCTTATAATGGGTACATTTAGTAAATCACTTGGAACTATTGGCGGATTCGTAGCATCGGACAATAATATCATCAATTATTTAAAACATAATTCTCGTACATTAATTTTTAGTGCATCCATTACTCCTGCTTCTACAGGTTGTGTGTTAGCTGCATTGGATGTAATGGCTGAAGAGACATGGCGAAAAGATGCTTTATGGGCAAATACAGCTCGTGCTAAAGCAGGATTCCTGAAAGCCGGATTTGAAATAGGACCTACTGAAACCCCTATTATTCCTCTTTATGTACGTGATAACACAAAAACATTCAAACTCACACGTATATTGATGGATGATGGTGTGTTTGTTAATCCGGTAGTTTCACCGGCTGTGCGTTCTGAAGATTCACTGATCCGATATTCACTGATGGCTACCCACACTTTCGATCAAATTGACGAATCAATAGAAAAAATTTCGAGAGATGCCCGTAAATTGGGAATCATTCATTAATAATACGAAAAACCATTTTCGAAAAACAACAAAGAATAGAGCGAGTTTGGTAAACAGGCTGGTTCTATTCTTTGTTTTAGTTACATAGTATAAGAAAAGAAGATAAATCAGGAACCCTTCAAACCTTAACCCTTTCAAACTCTCAAAAGAAATTTCAAATGATTACAGTATCTAATTTAGCCATACAGTTTGGCAAACGTGTTTTATTTTCCGATGTAAATCTAAAATTTACAGCGGGGAATTGTTATGGTATTATCGGTGCCAATGGTGCCGGTAAATCCACCCTTATTCGCATGCTCAGCGGAGACCTTGACCAGACACGCGGAACCATTCAGTTTGGAACAGGGGAAAGACTCTCCGTATTAAAGCAAGATCACTTTGAATTCGATGAGTATTCGGTTATTGACACTGTAATGATGGGCCATGATGTTCTTTGGAAAGTAAAAGATGAAAAAGACAACATCTATTTAAAAGAAAACTTTACTGATGCCGATGGAATTCGTGCTTCCGAGCTGGAAGAGAAGTTTGCTGAAATGAATGGTTGGAATGCTGAGAGTGATGCTGCATCATTGTTAAGCGGATTAGGTATCAAAGAAAACCTGCATCACCTGTTAATGAAAGAACTGAGTGGTATGGAAAAAGTACGTGTGTTGTTAGCTCGCGCTCTTTTTGGTAAACCTGACAATTTGCTTCTGGATGAACCGACTAATGACCTCGATGTAGATACTGTAATGTGGTTAGAAAATTATCTTGCCAACTATGACAATACCGTGTTAGTGGTTTCCCATGACCGTCACTTTCTGGATGCCGTTAGTACACATACTGTCGATATTGACTTTGGCAAAGTACAACTATTTGCCGGTAACTACTCATTCTGGTATGAATCCAGCCAACTGGCACTTCGTCAACAACAGAACCAGAACAAGAAAGCCGACGAAAAACGTAAGGAACTGGAAGAATTTATTCGCCGTTTCAGTGCCAATGTAGCTAAATCGAAACAAGCAACCAGTCGCAAGAAAATGTTGGAGAAGCTGAATGTAGAAGAAATACAACCTTCAACACGCAAGTATCCGGGTATTATTTTCACCCCTGACCGCGAACCAGGTAACATGGTATTGGAAATTGCCGGATTAGGAAAAACGCTTGAAGATGGAACTGTACTTTTCAAGGATGTAAACTTCAATGTTGAGAAGAATGATAAGATCATCTTCCTTTCGCGCGACCCACGTGCTATGACAGCCTTTTTTGAAATCATAAATGAACATGACAAGGCACATGAAGGGACATTCAATTGGGGAATAACCATCACGAATGCCTATCTCCCACTCGATAATTCAGAGTTTTTCAATACCGATTTAAATTTAGTAGATTGGCTTGGACAATTCTCAGTGGATACCACCGAAGCTTTTATCCGTGGATATTTGGGAAAGATGTTATTCTCCGGCGAAGAGATTTATAAAAAGGTGAGTGTTATTTCAGGAGGTGAGAAAATGCGATGCATGATTTCACGTATGATGCTTCGCAATGCGAATGTAATGATCCTTGATTCCCCGGCTAATCACCTTGATCTGGAATCTATCCAGGCATTTAACAACACACTGGTCAATTTCAAAGGCAATGTATTAATGTCTTCGCATGACCGTGAATTTATTCAAACCGTTTGTAACCGTATTATTGAACTAACACCTCATGGTATTATCGATAAACAAATGGATTACGACGATTATGTAACTTCAGTAGAAGTAAAAGCCGTCCGTGATAAAATGTATAAATAATTTTCAGACATAGCTAATCAAATAGAAACAGACGCACTCACCTGCGTCTGTTTCTATTTTGGAAAAGTGGAAGTTTAAATTTAAAGTCCCTTTAAAAGTTTATCAATTAGATTTTACAGTTATCTTTGTCAAAGATTTATTAAGTACGGTATTTAGCAAATACGAAGAATAGGATTATTCACCATTTCAAAAAAACAACCTATATGGACGAAGAAAAGAAGTATGATTGCAAAAACAGACATCACAACCAACAAACTGCATCCGGTGGAGCAGTATATGGATTGGGATTAATTGGTGCTGCCGTTTATTTTATTTCACACGCCACCTCTTTTTGGTTTGGCGTATTAGCCATTCTGAAAGCGATAGTTTGGCCGGCTATTTTGGTCTACGAAGCTTTGCGGGCTTTAGGTGCTTAATTCACTGGTTCATTTACAAAAAATGCTTTCCTCGGTTTGAGGAAAGCATTTTTTGTAGATATACATTGAGTTTATCTTTCTTTGCTAAGTTCAATAGTCACCCGGTCGACCTTTCCACCAAGCGGTGGATTCATCTTGGAAAGTTTCACTTCTAATCCTTGTATCTGGGGAAATTCATTGAAAATGTGATCCAGTATCCGCTGGCCGGCATGTTCAATTAATTTCGAAGGGATTTCCATCTCCGCTTTAACCGCGTTATATACCAACTGGTAGTTAAGGGTGTGTTCTAACGTATCCGTTTCACCCGAATGAGTTGTATCAAGCTCGATAATGACTGAGACGATAAATGTATTGCCAAGTGTCTGTTCGTGCTCCAGACAGCCGTGAAATGCGTGAAATTCCATATTCCCGAGAGTTATCTTTGACATATTTCTGAATGTTTGAGTGTTTGAGATTTGAATGTTTGATATTTAAATAAAGGCTTAAACTATGTAAAGAATGAACACTTACTCTATATTTAAGCAAGTCATATCGCCGAAGGCAAATATAACAAAGTAATATCACGAAATAATGCCAACGAAGTTACAATCAGTCCACCTTGCTTCCAAAGTCACCATCGTGTACAAAAGTACGAATTTTATCCCCTTGTTTTACCTGGTTAGCGGAAGTAATGCGTTTTCCGTTTAAAGTAGTAATTGTATACCCATGCCTCAGCAAAAAGACAGGGGAATGTGCCTCTATATTTTTTTCCAGAAGAAGAAGCTTATTATTTTGCCGCAACATTTGCATTCGAACGGTCGATTGGAGCCGGCTTTTCTGTCGTTCCAGCCTGTGTGTCTTTTGCACCACCCAACTTCGCAAGGTTTGTTTTATCCGCATTTTTATCTGATCCACCTTCCTGTATTCCGTTTCAGTATTATTTTTGATTATATACCGGATATCTGAAAAAATATCCAGCACATGATTCTCTGCTTCCTGTAGGTTAGCTATAAGAAATTCAGCCACGGCTGTAGGTGTTTTAACGCTCGTATGAGCAACCATGTCCAGAATAGTATAATCACGTTGGTGGCCTATCCCGGCTATGACAGGGAGCGGGAATTGGGCGCAATTCAATGCCAGGTCGTAGGAGTCAAAGCATGCCAGGTCGGTGGTTGCCCCTCCCCCACGAATAATGACCACCACATCAAACAAATCGACATGCTCATAGATGCTTTCCAGTGCCGATACAATCGAAGCTTCCGCCTGATCGCCCTGCATGACGGCAGGGAATAACCGGGTATAAAATGCAAAATGAGACGGATCATTTTTCAGTTGGTCAAGAAAATCGCCATAGCCTGCAGCCGTGGGGGATGAAATAATAGCAAGACGTTGCACCGGTATTGGCAACTGCAATTGTTTATTCATATCCACAACCCCATCAGCTTCCAGTTGACGGATAATCTGAAGCCTGCGGGCTGCCATTTCACCAATGGTAAAAGTAGGGTCAATATCCCGGAGGTTCAGGCTGAAGCCATACACACTGTGAAACTCCACGCTCACTGCCACCAGCACCTTCAATCCGGCCTTGAGTGACTGTCCCGTACTACTTTCAAAGTATGGTTTCAGCATGCGATACGTCGAAGCCCAGCAGGTTGCTTTCGATTTAGCCAGCAGGGTATCCGAGTCACTGTCTTTTTCAATCAATTCCAGATAACAATGTCCGCCCGGGTTCTCCCGCAATTCACTTATCTCGGCACGAATCCACACAGGAGCATCAAAACCCTGCCTGATGGTTTGCTGGATCTGTTCAGTTAGTTCGGAAAGAGTTATAGATGTCATGTTTGAAGAGTTTGATGTTTAAAAGTTTGATGTTTGAAAAGTATAGTGTTCCGCATTCTTTACTTGATGCTCGATGCTCAATGCTTGATGCTCGATGCTCGATGCTCATTAATGTATCAACACTTTCCTTGTATTTACTTTCCCGTTTTCCGAAATACAAACCGCATAAATCCCAGCCTGGAATTTATCAGTTTCTAAAACTACGGAAGAATCAGTCAGTAGTTGCTGCATAACCAGGCTTCCGGTCATGGAATATATCCGGATTAGTGTATCTGAACCAATTTTACCATTCGCAAACCGAATGGTAAGAGTCTTAAAGGTCGAATTATATCCGATACTGAAATTATCTTTTTCTACCTGTCGTATCGAATCAAAGGTCTTTAAATTCCGCTCTGCTTGTTGGAAATCAGGAATCCCATATCCCATTTGCGGAGTTGGATTAGTATACAAGCTGCCGCTTTTAAAAACAGAGTTTAATAGCGTAGGAACATCGATCATCGTGTCAATAGCCTTATACTTTTGCAACAAACAAGCCAGCATTCCTGCCATAATAGGAGTGGCAAAGGAAGTTCCGCTTCCGGAACCTGTTCCGCCACTTGTAGTGATTAATGCCGAAGAAGTCCCCGTGGCACAAACCTCCGGTTTTACCCGCCCATCGGAGCTGGAACCAAAGGATGAGAAAGAGCTTGAGATCCCGGCTGCCGTTACCGAACCAACCGTTATTATACCCTCAGCATCAGAGGGTGAGCTAATGTAATGCCACCCTGAATTTCCTTCGTTTCCGGCAGCTACTAAAACAACAATTCCCTTTTTACCGGCCAGATTGGCTGCCCGGCTGGCTCTCGAAACTTTTCCATTCATATCGGCATACGTAAAATTCATAGCCGGATCATCAAAGGTAGAATAACCCAGAGAGGAAGTTGCCACATCCACCCCGACACTATCCGCGAATTCAATGCCTGAACACCAGAAATCAGTCTCCACCTTGTATTCTGTCGGAGCATATTCCGTCCGGATTAACCAGTAGGATGCATCAGGGGCTGTACCCAAAAACTGTCCGGGCAAATTTCCGGTCATTGTAGACAATACCATGGCTCCATGCGAATCTTCAGAATATATATCGGAGTTCGGATTAATAATATCCTTTGCTCCCAACAACCGGCCTTGAAGTCGCAGGCTATCAAATGCCGGGTTGATATTTACATTCGTAAAACCGGCATCAATAACCCCTATCTGGATTCCCTTCCCCCTATACCCTTCATTATGCAGGGTGGTTCCGTTCAGTTGATTGATTTGAGCGGCCGCAATTCCATAATTAAAAGTACTTTTTACAAATGATTTACCTTTTGGAGCCAGTACAGGACCTATTAGTTTGCCTGTATATTCCACAAATTTCACGAAGGACAGTCCACGCACCTGACTCATCAAACTCGAATCGGTAAGCAATACCGTAGCCCCATTCATCCATTTGCTCCAACTGTGAACCGTTATTCCTGAATTTCGCAGATACTGAATGTAAGCTGTATTAACAGGCAAATCAGTAGAATCGCACGCTATCCCATAAGCACTCCGTCTGGCAACAGCCCGTTCCGAAAGAAATTCAGAAGGTCTGGAAAGAGAGAAGGGTGAATTATTTTTATCTGTAAACTGGACATAGAAATAATAACGGGTTACCTGGGCACTGACAAAAGAAGAGCTTAAAAAC
>Ga0302205_10000526_pt1 | contig 15762 bp, 7 predicted proteins | sample II_Fen_E1_3_FD_194582 | JGI IMG/M metagenome (GOLD analysis project Ga0302205, IMG submission 194582) | Peat permafrost microbial communities from Stordalen Mire near Abisko, Sweden - II_Fen_E1_3 | ecosystem: Environmental > Terrestrial > Soil > Wetlands > Permafrost | place: Sweden: Abisko...
TTTTCTTGTGAAGTCATGGCATCCACCAGGTCATTGATCCTTTTGTCAAGGACAGATTGGGCATGAACAGGCAGGCATGAAAGAAGCAACAACGGAAGGAATAAAAACAGCTTAGCAAATTGGGTCGGTTTCATTTAAATGAATTAAAGGGTAATCTTGATTGAATGGGTTTAAAAATAATGTATTAGTCGATTGGCTAAAAGGGCTATTTATGATCATTCATAACTAACCGGCAATAACGAATACAAATGAACGATAATTTTCCCATTATTCAAATTTGTACGTTTTGCTATTTGAGACTTTCCGTCTTTTAACTATATAGAGAAAGGAATGATCGGCCTAAGTCCTGATTTTTCGTCGCATCTATCACTGTATGTTATATGTTTTCCTGTTTTTGTAGTATGAAATCTTTTTAAAAGAACGCATAAAACAGCTAAAATACATTCCACTATTTAATTGAATGCCGTGTACGAAATTTAATCATTCTGTATAAATCTTAATTCCTGTTATATTTCAGGAGTTATGCTTTAAAACATGATAAAAAACTGTCAAATTCAGGTTTTTTTAGGTTAATTTGTGGGCTTATACTCATTTAACAAAAAATCTATATGACCCCAACTGAATTAAAATCCGCTTTTAAAACTGCTTATAACCAGGAAGCTGATGCAGTGTACTTTGCACCCGGACGCGTAAACCTTATCGGAGAACATACCGACTACAATGGTGGTTCGGTCTTTCCATGTGCGTTGAGTTTTGGAACCTATTTGTTGATCCGTAAAAACGGTAGCAAAACTGTCAAATTTCGGTCACTCAATCAACCGGAAGTAACAGAGTTAGGGTTAGACCAACTTACTACTCCACTCGATAAAACCTGGGTAAATTATCCATTGGGTGTTTTTGCCCAATTCATCAAACGCGGCATTGAGATCAAAGAAGGCTATGATATTTTAATCTGGGGAAATGTTCCTAATGGAGCCGGACTGTCTTCATCAGCGGCATTGGAAGTAGTTACAGCCTTCGCGTTGAACGATCAGCTGGGTACTAAGTTTAACCGTACTGTACTGGCTCAGATTGGTCAAAAAGCCGAGCATGAATTTGCGTTTGTCAATTGTGGCATCATGGATCAGTTTGCTTCAGCTAACGGTGCTAAAGACCATGCCATTCACCTGAACTGCGATACCCTGGAATTCGAGCTGGTTCCGGTAAAACTGAAAGGCGTAAAAATACTTATCTCAAATACACACAGCCCCCACAAACTGGATTCAGGCGCTTACAACCAACGTGTTGCCGAATGCAAGCTGGCAGTGGAACAACTCAACAAGGTTCGTCCGTTGAAATACCTGGCTGAACTTACAGAAGCTGAATTCAAATCGATTGAATCAGCCATCACTGATGTGACTGCCCATAAACGTGCCCGTCACGTGGTTGGTGAAGTACAACGCACTTCTGACGCTGTAAAGGCATTGAAAGCCGGTGATCTGGTAAAATTTGGCAAACTGATGAATGCTTCACATGTATCACTTCGGGATGATTATGAAGTTACCGGTCCTGAACTGGATACCATGGCAGAAGAAGCCTGGAAAATTGATGGCGTTATCGGATCACGCATGACAGGTGGTGGTTTTGGCGGTTGCACGGTATCGTTGGTAAAAGACGAAGCCATTGATACTTTTATCGATAAAGTAGGAAAAGCCTACGAAGCAAAAATAGGAATTAAACCTGAATTTTATATTGCTGAGATTGGTGACGGGGCCTGTAAGTTGAGCTAAGTTGATTTGATTATTGGTTAATTAAGTTGATTAAGTTAATTGAGTTAAATGGGTGGAATGGTTTTATTAGAAAATTAAACCATTAAAATTGATTTATCACTTAATTTAGTTAAACCCATTAACGGGATCAAACAATTAGCTCAAACAACCAATTAACTCAATTAACTTAATCAACTCAATCAACCTAATTAACTATTTAACTAAACAAATGAAGACAGTAAAAGATTTAAAAATAGAACTCGACGGGAAACCGATATCGTTGTATACGCTTTTCAACAAGAAAGGCATGTCGGTAGAAATTACCAATTATGGAGCTAAAATCATTCGCCTGTATGCACCTGATAAAAACGGGAAATTCGACGACGTGGTACTTGCTTTCGATACACTGGAAGAAGTCATGGAAAAAGAGATCTATTTTGGGGCGATTTGCGGACGTTTTGCCAATCGGATAAAGGATGGATTATTTACCCTGGATGGCGAGAAATACCAGCTTCCTGTGAACAATGGGACTAATTCATTGCATGGGGGTATTCATGGATACAACGAAAAAGTTTGGACTGTGAAATCAGTAACCCAACAGGAACTGGTCATGACACTATTCTCTCCCGATGGGGAAGAAGGTTATCCTGGCAACCTGACCATTACAGCCACATACTTTTTATCTGATGAAAACGAAGTTAAAATCCATTATGAAGCTACTACCGACAAACCGACCATTATTGGGTTGACCAATCATTCATACTTCAACCTGAAGGGAGCCGGCAATGGTACCATACGCGATCACCAGTTGCAGATCAATGCCGATTTCTATACAGTACTGGATGAATCGTTCGCTCTGACCGGTGAAATACGCCCTGTAGAAGGAACACCTTTTGATTTCAGGATACCTACCACCGTTGAATTACGGGTGGATGATGAGGCATTCGTACCCGGCTGGGGATTGGATAACAACTGGTGTATCCGCAAACATCAGGCAGGTGAACTGACACTGGCAGGAACTGTATACGAGCCTGTAAGCGGACGAAAAATGGAAGTATTGACCACACAACCCGGATTGCAGGTTTATTCAGGTAACTGGATAGAAAACGTAATTGGAAAAGAAGGCAAGAAGTACGACCGGCAGGATGCCATTTGCCTGGAGACACAAGGCTTCCCCAATTCACCGAATATAGCTCATTTCCCAAGTCCGGTATTGCGTCCGGAAGGGAAATATGACGAATGGTGCGTGTATAAATTTAGTGTAGAATAAAGGGATTTACTATTTATTCATTTACTATTTACTATTAAAAAAGCAGAGTTCCCAATGGTAGCTCTGCTTTTTTGTTGAAAATGTATAGTTTGATAAAGTGACACTATCGCCTTTTACAGTTACTACTTCTTCACCTGAATACAATCTTTCAGGTAGTTTGGATCCTGATCAGGAGTACGCATACCGGCAACTTCCAGGGCTTTCAGCACAAATACATTCCAGGAGAATACCCGGGTGCTTGGCCACCAGCAATTGGGGACGGTCATGTCATAGGGAAGGAATTCGTGGCTGAACGGTTCATCGGGATTCAGTGTAATTTCTGTTTTAAGCCGATCTGTAATTCGTTTTCGGGCAGGCTTCCAGCCATGCTTCTTACCGGCAATGTACCCGCATATTTCCTCGCGCATCCAGCTGCCTGCATTATAATAAACCCCGTTATCCCAAAAGAGGTTGGGTGAGAATGGTTTATTTTCCTTGGTAAAATAGATATTCTTCGTATGAAAGATCAACGGAGAATAACCGTTCTTCGAAGGAACTTTATCGAGGGTATTGTTCACCATCTCCGACGTCAGGATCGGTTCATTAAACAACCACAGGGATACAAATTCTGGTAAGAGCGAGTTAAAGGTAATAACATACGGAAAATCTCTATTGTCGATCAGGTATCCTCTTTTCTTATCGTAAAAGGCCCGGTATCCGGCATTTGCCTTTTCAATATACTCATTCGTTACCGGCAATCCCAGTTCCTTAGCAACACGAAGTGTAACAGCAAGCATACCCTGATTGACTGCCAGGTTAGACGTACGGTTGGGGTATTCAACACAATCATTTTGCCCGAGGACAAAGCGCGCACTGCTGATACCATCACCATCGGAATCTATTTCATTCAGGATATACCGAAACGCTTTGGTGATTTTATCCATGGGTGGTGGCGTACCGTATAACCGTTTATTTACCAGTGCAAACCACAGGAACTCCAGGGTGGCATCATTTCCTTTCAGCTCCTTGCTACCCATTGAAGGTGTAATAATGGTTCCGATGGTACCTTCTTCATTCTGCGTGGCAGCCCATTCATTGAAAATTGCTTCGCTGCTTTCCCTGTCGTAGGTACCCATCATGCTCCAGAACGAATCGCGGTTGTACATATCGGGGGCATAATTGATACTCGGTACACTAAGCGGTTTAAAGTTACCGCCACTGGTAATCCACATCAGCATCTGATAACAGGAATACAGGCATTTCTCTTCTGTAGTTCCATTGAACCGCAATCCATCAGCCAGGTATACCTGTGATGCCAGGCGCACATCGTGCAGTGTCGGTTTGGCAGGAGCAACGAAGATAAACGTACGTTTTGTATTAAGAACTCCCGACAAGAGTTGGTGATATCCCCGTTCATTCCCAACGGATTGAATCACCTCCAGGTCTTTTATTTCCAGATGATATGGCATACCTTTTTTCAGGTTTGATGCAGTTATCAACAGATTGGTGGTTCCTCCTTCTGTATTAGCCAGAAAAACAGTTTCTACCTGCTCCGTCCAACCGGTAGCCGATGAGGGGATATTAGTCTGGTAATGGAATCCCTGTACATCATTGCCCGAAGTACCTTCTTTTTTCCATAGGCGCAAGGTAACGGGAAAAGCCGACCGGTGTTTAAACCGGATGGTATAAAACCCATCAGGCAGCAGATAAGGCAACCTGAAACCCGCCATATCGGATGTTGCTTTTTCCCCCTTCAGCATATAAATATCTTTGTCTTTAGTAAGAACCGCACCGTTGTATGATTTCCATTCGGTCATTTCAGGTGTTTTATACGGAATAAGCCTGACAGGATGATTAAAGTCGGACAATTCACCAAAGGTAAGCCTGACAAAATTATCACCTTTCTTACGATCGTCCTGTGAAGCAATACGGTACAGGTTTGCATCACAAATCTCCTGTATCGCCCGGAAACCAACACCCCCGGTCGAAGGCCTGCGACGGATATTGCGTGTCCAGAGATTCCGGTTACCGGCATCAGTAAGCAAACCGACAGCCAGGGTATCCCCGATCATATAGCCCGCTGCAGGATACGATTCATGCACAACACCCCCTTTATTATCAGCATTATCAAAGCTCCAGAAGTGCGAAGGGGGCACTTCCGGATACAAGGAAGTATTCATCGAATAATACAGCAACGATAAATTGGTCTGTCGTAGCTCAATGCGCTTTTCAACGACCTGCTTATTGATGATCTCATACGTCACCTTTATGGATACATCAGCCTCAAGTTCAGGAAGCCTGGCAATACCCGACAGTGTGATAACATTCCCATTTTGAACGGCGGTAGTGCTCTTCCAGTTGGTTAACGTTTCCCGTATAGAATAATCTTCGTTTTCCACAACCAGATTCAACTCACCCGATTTTTCCTGCGTGGAAACTTCAATAGCGCCATAATAAACATCAACATAAAACCCGTTGATTGAATCGCCTCTGAGTTTCAGGTTCAGCTCACCGGCTGAAAGAGAGGAAAAGAGAAAGAGGAAGAGGAGAATAATATGAGAATGGTTGGATTTCATGAGGATAGATTTAAGAAAACACTCAAAGGTTCTGCTTACAGTTTGAGGTTTATGGTTTGCTTAATTTTTCTTGATAATCTTTGCTTTATATTGTTTGCCGGATGTTGTTGTTATTCTGATGATATAAAATCCATTCGGAATAGTTAGCTGAACAGAAGTGGAAGGATCGGTTGAAAGGAAAACAGCTTTTCCAAGTAAGTCAAACACTTCTTTTCGTAGTACAGTTTCACTCGATGGTACGTTAAAAGATAATTGCCCGGTAAAGGGATTTGGAAACACCTGAAAGTTTGTAATAGCAGTGGAGTCGGATTTCGTTGCAAATAATTTAAAAGTAGCAGGCAAAAGCTGAATGAGTTGCTGGGAAAGTTCTGCATCATAAATCCGGACTTCATCGACTGCACCAACAAAATTAAAATTAGTTGTAGCGTCATCTTTGCGTGCTATGGTCAGGTTTTTGGCAGTTGTTTGAATCAATCCGCTTTGCACATTAAAAGCTGAGAGGTTACCATTCCGGTACAACTCCATGGAATACCCCGTGTAAATGGCGGTGTAGTGGTCGTATTTACCGATTTGAAGGGTGGAATCAGCATCCAGATCAATGGTAGCTACAGCCGTTTTTACTGTCCACCGTATTTTTTGAGATGGGGTAATGGATATTTTATAACGCTCCTCCCAACTGCCATGGGACAGGATAAACTGTTCATAACCCGGAAAAGCATCGGGCCTTACCCAGAACGAGATGGCTATTCTATCCTGAAAATTAAGTGCCGCAACGTTGGGGGTATAGATATAGGAAGAGCTTGACGGAAATTGATAAGCGTCGTTGACTATCGCGTTAGCTCCGGAAGTTGGCACTGCATTCACCGAAACCCCGTTATAGGCATTTTGAGCATAGTTTTTCGTATCACCGTTGAAGGGATAATAAATCAATGGAGTTGGTTCAGGGAGCTGTGTAAAATCTTTTACCAACACCGCTTTTGTAAAGGATGTTGACCCCGAGGTATTCGTTGCTGTCAGGGTAATGCTAAATACTCCGGGTCCATTTGGAAGTTTCCAGGTGGGGGTAGCAGTCAGGTTATTGGTAACGGATCCATAAATGGAATTCCACGAATAGGTCACTTGCGGTGTGTTGAGAACAGCCGAAGCAGTCACTGTAGCGTTGAGGTCAAAAGGCATCTTAGCTGAAAAGGTGATATCCGAGATAACAGGGACAGCCACGAGTTGATTCACCACATTCACCCGAAAGGAAGCCGAAATAACCGTATCGCCGTTTTCAGACACCTTGCACGACAACTGATAGAATCCCGGTGTGGCGGGTGCAGTCCAGGTATAGTTACCTGTTGTGGTGGTAGCAACCGGCAGGTTATTCTGGTACCATTGAAAGGATGGGTTTGCCGTTACATTATTTTCAGGAAGACAATATAGTGCGAGCGTATTCAATTTCTGGACAAGGGAATCGGATACTGAGAATGCCTTTATCCGTAACGGGTTAGCATAATTATACCCGACATGGTAATCGATCACACGACCATTCACAAACCTGAGCCTGCCTTTTACGAGAGGAGTATTCCCGGTGGGATATACTACCAACTGACGTACACTATCCGATGGTATGTTGAAACTTATAATCCCACTGGCATTCGTATTGAGAACTTTCTCTGTAATGGCATCATACACATCGAAACTTCCTGCCGGCAAGGTGAGTTGCACAGACTGGGAAGTAGTTGCCGGATTGTAGTACAGATAGGCAGGATAAGTCTTATCCCCCCTGAAATCAGTTTTATTTAAGTCAACCTGGAGTATTCCTGCCACATTCGTGGTTGAGATAATAGATGCCAGGTATCCGACGCTTGAACCGCTGTATAACGCAAGGTTGGTAGCTGCTCCGCCTCCGCCAATAGCATCACCCGTAGCAAAAGGGGAAACGCCATTCAGGGTTTGTTTCATTGATTCATACGGGATACAGGATGCCGTATCATTCTGGAGCGACCAGGCATAACTGGCCGGTTCCTGATTGGCCTGAGGTAAGGCATTCCGGTAATACAACCGACTTGCATTGGCCAGGTTCAGCAACCACTTACCCAATGCCCTTGAAAACCGTTTATCATATTTAGCTACCGGTGCCAGTGCAGAAGCATGCTGAAAGCCATTCATGCAGAAAGCATAATCATTGCCACCATCATTGGCTTCGCCTATTAATCCGGAGGCATCGTATCCGTTCCAGTTTCCTACTATAGTACCCCATGCCCGTAATGTTCCCTGGCCTGCAGAAAAAGTCCAGTTCAAAAATTTGAGGATATTATAGTTGGTTCCTTCTATGGCGTTCATTCGGGCTGCAGTAGCAATGCCATATGGCAGTTGTATTTCATACGAAGGATTATTGGTCCAGGTTTGCAGGAAGTCAAGTGCCAGCTCAGCACCTTGCAGGTATTTGAAATTACCGGTCTGGACATATGCCTGATACATCAGCCAGGAAATGGAGCCTGCAGCTTCGGGTTCAGGTACACTGGTGGCATTGGGGACACCTGTTAGCAGATTAAAAGCCCGGTAGTTCATGTTTGGTGGATTCCAGGGTCGGATAGTACCACCCAGCTTATTCAGCACCCCGAATTCCCTGTCGGCAATGGTGGTAAATTGAGTCGGGAAATCGGGATCAATGGTAGGATAGATAGAATACAACTGATAGAAATAGACACTGGGCATTATCTCATACCACCAGTCACTACCGGTACCGGCAGAATAATTGTTCAGATAGACATTCTGTCCGTTTTGCCGGTTGAAAAAGTCCTTTACCTTCACCACCCAATTTACAGTTGCCTGGGCCGATTTATCAACCCCCACGAGAGATGCTCCCACCACAGAGGGAATAATGTTAATGGCTTCGGCCACCTGGCCATGATCGCCTTGACCAACATAAGAATCCATACGAATTGTTCTCAGGGTTGGATAATTGATTCCATTGCCTGTACTGACATTCGAAATAGGTAAATAAGTACCCGTTTTGGAAGTATCGAAAACAAAATTGTCATAATTAAGCGCAACCTTTTTCCAGTCACGCATGACATAGGGAGCAGGCATATTGTGCATCAGATCTATCCTGGGTATGGAAACCTGTTGTGCATAAGCTGCCAGAAGAGTTCCAATAAAAAGAGTAAGAAATAGAGTTCGTTTCATTTTTATAGTTGTAATTTATCAGGCTATTGTTTATTTAAAATTTAAGTACGTGAAACAATATAATGTCTTGTTTTATTCTTCTTGAAATCTGACCTCTCCCCCTGCCCTCTCCCAAGGAGAGGGTGATAGTGCTGATGGTTGAAGAAGTTTTATTTAAAATAATAGTACACTATTTATTTCCCATTACTTATTACTTTAAAGAAGTTGTTCGATATATCAGGAATTCATTCGGTTTTAGTGTTTTATCCCCCATAAGAATTTTTGCTCCTGCTGGAATATCAACACTCATTTCTGTGCCAAAGTTTATAATGACGGTTATTTTAGTATCCTTATACGACCGGGTGAAAAGAATAGCATTGTTGTTTCTTTCCAGTTTATCATAGCTTCCATATTGAAGTGTTTTTTCCGTATTCCGCAATGCTAAAAGAGATTTATAAGTATTCAACAAGGAATTTTTCTGTTGCAATTCCTTACTGACATTTACTTCCCGGTAAATCTCATTCAGCTTTATCCAGGGCTTACCAGTCGTAAATCCGGCATTCATGCTGTTATCCCATTGCATAGGGCTACGTGATTTGTCCCGGTTATGATTATTCGCGTCCAGCAGTGCTTCTGCCGGTGTCTTCCCTGCATCAATAGTCAGTTTGTAAAAGGTTTTACCCTGAATATCGGCTATTTCATCATAGGAATCAGCTGTAATATTTTCCATGCCGGTTTCTTCCCCGTAATAGATAAAGGGTACTCCTTTGGCAGTGAGCATAAGAACCGCCAGTGCCCTCGCCCTTTCTATATCCCCTCCGGCAAGTCTATTCATTATCCGTGGATTATCATGGCTTCCATAGAAAAGTGTTGGATACCCGGGCATAGTATGCTCCATACTTTGCAATTCATTAAACAGACGTTCAACAGAAAATGCCGGTATACTCCCGAAGTTAAAGTTGAACACCACATCCAATAGTTGAGGCGACTGGTATTGCTTAAGTATATCAATCTGATCACTCCCTATTTCACCAATCGTAAAGCGATCTTTGTACTCGTTGACAGTAGAGCGGATAATAGATATGGCTTTTTTTACACCCGGTTGATTGATATTATAAACAGTCTGCAGTTTCCCATCTTTAGCAGGATTATCGGTGGTAATATCATCCGTATTCAGGAAGTTAATGACATCGAAGCGGAATCCATCAATGCCTTTCTCCAGCCAAAAGCGGAGTACTTTCTGTATTTCTTTTATAACCGCGGGGTTCGACCAGTTCAGGTCGGCCATACGGACATCAAACTTATGGAGGTAATACTGGTTGGTTATAGAGTCTAATTTCCAGGCTCCTCCTCCAAAAAAGGATTCCCAGTTATTGGGTTTATCTTTCCAGATATAATACTTGCGGTAGGGGTTATCCTTCGATTTACGGGATTCGCGGAACCATTTGCTGTCGGTGGAGGTATGGTTGAGCACCATATCCATAATGACTTTTATTCCACGCTTATGGGCTTCGTTCAAAAATTTACTGAAATCATTAGCCGTACCATACACCGGATCTATCTGATAATAATCGGCTACATCGTACCCGTTATCCACTTTTGGGGAAGAAAGAAACGGAGTGAGCCAAATGCCTTTGATACCTAATGACTGAAGATAACCCAGACGGGAAGTCATGCCGTTAAAATCACTTACACCATTGCCATCACTATCCTGATAGGAGGGCATATAAATCTGGTAAAAGACTGTTTCTTTCCACCAGGGATGATCTGATACCTGTTGGGCAGAAATGCCCATGGTAAAAAACAGGATAACATATTTCAGGGTATGGCGGAGCATGATGTGGTTAGATGTTGATTTGTTGATATGATAATGTGAAAGTGCGACGATATGCAATTGTTTGAATCAGAGTAATAGTATTAATGGTTCATTACCAGATATATTTTAAAAATTATCTAATGATTTAAAAAACAAAGGGACCTGACTTATTACTAAGACAAGTCCCTTTTAAAGATTATAAAAGACCAGCTTTTACTTATTTTTCACTGTTATATAGACCGGCTACCTGACCATCAGTTAACGCTATATTATAGAATTCAAGATCATCCAACGAACCTTTAAAATAACTTATGTTGCCATAAGATGTTGGAAGAGGAGTACCTATAGGAAAATCAAGTCCAATCTCCAGAGGTGTGGCAACAGTTGGTGGAACTAATGTTCCTGTTAAGAATTTCTTGGTTTTATTGGTATCAGAATCAGCTGGTCCGTAAATCCACTTCCATTGGCTTACACCATTTATGTAAAAAGTCTCAGTACCGGCAGTTAAATCCAGGCTTAAAACCAGGTGAGTCCACGTTGCATTAGTAACTGAACCACCATCATGGTCATCTGCATCGAGAATACCTGCTGTAGAAGCAAATGTAAAGAAAGGTTTTCCTGCTCCTTGTAACTGGAATTTCCAAGTATGATACGTATTATAGGAAATAATGTAGTTATTATCATATAGCGTATCGGTTTTTACCCAAACTGAAATTGACAATTGGCTTTTAACCAAGTCAGCGGGAGTAAAGTTGCTGATTTCCAAATGTGATCCCAGCCCAAAATGCATACCATATCCTGTTCCCTTATGACCTGTCACAAATGTTGGCAAACCGGTATGTCCTGCAATTGGACCACCCATTAATACTGCCGTCCAGGCCTTATTTCCGGTAGTCGTTAACTGGGTACCTGTACCTTCATCAAATTTCAAGGCAAATGTTGTAGAACCGGCAGGAATTGCTGCTAGTGCTGTTGCCATAAATGCTACTTTAGCAGCCCTTAACTGGATCACTAAATTGTCAACGGCCGACTGTGTTATACCTGAAACTGCCGCTGCTGTTTTAACGGATGTAAGCACCGTCTGAAAAGTTGTAATAGATGCCGCAGGATAATTACCGGTAGCAGTGGCTAATAAAGCAGTACATGAGTCAGACAATGCTGTCAGTTTAGTCTGATCAGCTGTTACCGGGGCTGGACTGTTATTCGAACTACAGCCGGTAAATACAGCTGTAAGAAGAATGAACGATGCACATGCAATAAATGCATTTTTAAATAGATTCGTTTTCATGATTTTTTGTATTAATAGTTGTTTGTATAATTGAGAGTTATTTATTTTAAAGCTGTGTTAGTATCCAGTTCCAGTTGAGGAATTGGAAAGTAACGGTTTTTTGTAAAGCTGAAGCCGGTTCCTAAGGCTGCTTCTGCCACGGATTGTCCATAGCGCATCAAGTCGAAATAGCGATGGAATTCAAAACCCAGTTCTTTGCGACGTTCGTTCATGATCACTGTCCTCAAATCAGTTTGTGAGGCAGCGATAGTGGGTGCTAAACCAGCACGGGCACGTACTTTGTTCAATTCAATAGCTGCACCGGCACCTCCCGATTCATTCAATGCTTCCGCTTTCATGAGTAAAATATCGGCATAGCGCATATAATGGTAAGGTACCAACGACCTGCTTTTCGGTACATAGGTTGTTCTGTCCTGTGGTTTAGTGAATATCGAATCCTCATCATATTTTTTTACCAGATAACCGGTTGCCGGTGACCAGGAAGCTGAAAAAAGTTTATTATTAAACCAGGGCTTCCCATCCCTTCCAATTGAAGCATCCAGCCGTGGATCATCAGTTCCTGCAAGTGTCTTATCTGTAAAAGCATCAACATAGCTTTGGGTTGGTGCATCAAAGAAATAACCTCCTTCGATAGAAGGTGAAAAATCAACATTTAATATATTACCCACAGCAGAAATAGAATTACTGAACCGAAGTCCGAATATAACTTCCGTACTATCTTCTGCCCCTGCTTTAAAGAGATTCGCATAGTTACTTAGCAATTTATACTGGTTCAGATTTTCCAGTGCCTGAATATTTGTCAGGCATTCGGCGTATTTCTTTTCGTATAAATCAACTTTAGCCAACATTCCGTATGCCGCACCCTTGGTAGCCCTACCCCTGTCCGTAGCAGAAGAAGGTGGTAACACTGCGGCTGCTTCCGTTAAATCTTTTTCAATTTGTGCATAAATTGCAGGGACTTCACTCAAAGGTACATTGATGGTTGCTGAGGTAAGTTGGGGCAATAGTTTCAGGGGCACCTTTCCAAAAACATTCACCAGATTGAAATAGGAATATGCCCTTAAAAATTTGGCCTCTCCCACTAACCGATCACGGAGAGTCGCATCAATGGTCATCGGTGCAATATAAAAGATAGCATTATTTGCACGGGCAATGGTTTCATAGGTGGCTTGCCAAAAAGTTATTAATTGTCCATTCGCACTGTTGGCAGTAAAGTCATTAATCCCCAGTATATCTGTCGGATCATTACCTGCTCCATTCACTGCATCGTCGGAGGCAATATCACCGAACACCCACAGGGTGTTTCCATACAGCGAGTTGTATATACCCGTCACAGCTGCACTGGCATTATCTGCCGTGGTATAGAAGTTGGAAGAAGTGTATGAGACTTTTAATTGCTCGTTTAAAAAATCGGAGCAGGAAGTTACACATCCAATAGTTACTAAAATTGCTGTATAAATTAATTTTTTCATGATCTTTATAGTTTAAATAATTGAAATAATAATTGATTTTTTGTATCTTGTGATAATCTAGAATCTTCTTATTTTCAATTATTAATTATGAATTATGAATTATTTAAAAGGTTACGTTTAATCCAAAAGTATAACTTTTAGCAACGGGATAAGTTCCCCAGTCAATTCCATTGGCAGTATCCCCTTGGGCTGCCGAATTGGTACTGACAGTCATTTCAGGATCAAGTCCCGTAAATTTGGTTAATGTCAATAAATTAGTTCCCGCAAGGTATATACGTATCTTTTCAATTTTAATTTTTTTAGTACCCGGAATGGTATACCCTATTTGCAGGTTTTTCAACCGGGTGTAAGATCCATCTTCCAGAAAGCGTGATGATGCCCTGATATTGTTCGACGCGGCTAACCATGAAGCACGTGGTTGCGTATTCGAAGGATTTGTCGGAGTCCAGTGTTGTACAAAATAACTTTCTGCTACATTAAATCCACGATAAAAACCAACTATATCCTGGTTGATCTGTGAATAAATTTTTTGCCCGTATGCTCCCTGGAAGAATACCGATATATCGAATCCCGAATAGTGGCCTGAAAGAGTCAACCCTGCAGTAAAAGTAGGTATGGCACTCCCCATATATTTTCGGTCTTTCGCATCAATCACATGATCTCCATTCTGGTCAACGTACTTCACATCACCAGGTTGAATGTTGGATCCCTGAAATGCTGAAGTAAGTATTTCACCTGTATTCTGAAAAATACCGGCTACCTGATACAGATAAAAAGCACCGATTGGTTGTCCCACTACTGTTTGAGTGGCGTTAACACCATCATTTACCCGTCCTCCCGGTATTGGTGCGTCTAATTTGACTACATTATTGTGGAGGTAACCTCCATTTAATGAAATATTGAATCCGCCTGTTTTATATTCCTTCCGGTAAAACAATTCAAGGTCAACCCCTGTATTGAGCATATTGCCGCTATTGATGAAGGATGGTGAGGCATTCCCAACGGAAGGAGGTAATGGTGCTATGACCAACATATCGGTGGTTAGTTTGTTGAAGTAATCAAGCGATACACCAAATACTCCCTTAAACATTTCCAGATCTACCCCTGCATTGAACTGATTGCTGGTTTCCCATTTTAAATCTGTGTTGCCTAGTTTTGTCTGAGCATATCCGTTTATGGGATTTCCATTAAAAGTATAGTAATAATTAGGGGCATACTGGTCCAGGTTAGCATAGAGGGCAATATTCTGATTTCCGATAGAACCGTACCCTGCACGAAGCTTCAGTTTGCTGATAGTTGGAATATCTTTCATGAATTCTTCAGTATCAATGTTCCAGCCTGCTGAAACCGAGTAAAATGTTCCCCACTGGTTCTTTCCCACAAAACGGGATGAACCGTCCCGGCGTATTATACCGGCTAAATAGTACTTTTGAGCATAATTATAATTGGCGTTTGCAAAATAGGATAAAAGGCTTGACCCTGATTCACCCTGACTGCCTGTCACGTTAGTTAACTGTGGAGGCGATGCTATCCCGTTACCAATGAAAAGAAAATTAGGATCATTCGTAGGGAAGTTTCTATCACTGGCTGAAAGTCCAAAGGAAGAATTTTTGATTGCTTCCACCCCGATTAAAGAAGTCAGGGTATTATTTTCTCCAAGTTTAATGCTGTGATTCAAGGTGCTGTTTATAGTCCAGTTCACATTAGTATTATTTTCAATGTTTAAAGCGTTAGGATTATTGATACGATTCCCCGAACCCCAGGTCACATCGAATTCCCTTGATCCTGTAGTACTGTAATCGACTCCCAGCGTTGTTTTCCAAAAGATATTGGCAGGGAAATTAATTAATACGTTACCTGTAGCCAGCAAGGTCTGTATTTTTAAAGTCCTGTCTGTATTGGCTGCCAACCCTTCAGGGCTATAACCGTCACCAAAGAAAACGTTATAGGTTTGATCCCCGTAAAAATCAGAAGGTAAGTCAACATAACCACCTGCCGCATTCCGTATGGGTATCGCCGGGGTTCTGAAGTAAGCATATCGAACCACGCTACCCCCTTCTGAAATAAATCCATCACCTGAACTTGACACCACCCGGGTATTTGAAATACCACCGCTGATATTCAGACCCACATGCAACCATTTCTTTATTTCTGAATTAATATTTGATCGCATGCTGAAACGATCGTATCCGGTATGATTGAGAATTCCCACCTGATTAAAATAATTGGCGGAAACCAGATAGGTTGTTTTTTCATTACCACCACTAATGGATAATTCATGAGATTGAATGGGTGCCACCTGAAATATGGAGGCTAAGTGATTTACGTTCGGAAAATCTTTTACAAATGCACCCGTTAATAGTGGATGGTTTAAATTATCATTGGTTTGTGCTTCATTATACAATTGAATGTATTGTGCAGTAGTGGTCATAGGTGTCAGATATCCATGTGTTTGAAAGC
>Ga0302205_10000531_pt1 | contig 15733 bp, 10 predicted proteins | sample II_Fen_E1_3_FD_194582 | JGI IMG/M metagenome (GOLD analysis project Ga0302205, IMG submission 194582) | Peat permafrost microbial communities from Stordalen Mire near Abisko, Sweden - II_Fen_E1_3 | ecosystem: Environmental > Terrestrial > Soil > Wetlands > Permafrost | place: Sweden: Abisko...
AATGTGTTTCCCAGTCCTGTTAAAAGTCTGTTGATGGTGTTCGAAACCTTTTCTGTCAGAGACCTGCATGGGACGCGCCGGTATGGCCTTTGATCCATTTGGATATGCGGTGTTTCTCAATAATTTTATACTAAGTATTAGACTCGTTTTGACGGTTGGCTGGAAGTGCCTATAAATCTTTCGGATAGTTCTGTTTTGAAAACAAGCACGGCACAAAATTAATACTGATTGACCTTTCAGGCTGTCCAAAGTGTACAGATCTTCATCCAATTGATACTTCTGCTATCCAAAGTGTATAATATTTTGACAAGGTGTAAAATTATTAACATTTACATAAATTACATAATCATTTTATTTTTTATCTTTGTAAAAATATTCTTTTAATGTTAAGACTGATTGCACTGTTAGCTCCTGTTTTTGTAACTTTATTCTGGGCTATTATTCTTTTTGCAGAACGGGAAAGACAGAGTATTCCCCGTTCATTCCTGTCCAGGTTTATGGTCTTGTTGATGGTGCTTTTTACCGTAAAGTTTTTTTATTATCAACCTTTGCCCACCGTTTATCCTTATTTCGATCTGATTCATCTCTACGCCGGTTGTTATGTCTTCCCGGTGTATCACATTTATTTCCGGCTGTTGACGATTGATGAAAAGTTTTCGTGGAAAGCTCATGCCCGGTATCTGATCTTCCCCACTCTTTTAGTTACCACCTATGCAGCAGGGGTTTTTGTAACGCCCTGGGTCGAATACAAGGCATACCTTTTTGATGCCCATGCTTTCCCGGATTCACCCCAGGTGCATTTTCTGGCTGCTGTACGTCCCCTGATAAGCCTTTATATACTCCTTCAAGTCTTTATTTATCTGTTCAAGAATTTTCGACTGATCCGAAAATATGGCGCACGGGCTGAACAATTTTATTCGGATATTCAGGACGGGAAATATAATAATGCGAAAATGCTGAATTATATGATTGTTGTTAACAGTGCTGTAACCGTAATCTGTTATATGCTTTTTAAACGGAATTCCAACATGGTCATTCTGTTTCCACTCCTGTATGCCGTGGTCGGGTATATGATCGGATATATGGGTTACAAACAAAAACCGATCAATCCGACTTTCGATTTAGAACCTGTTACACCGGCAGATAACAATACAGTACCGGATCTTCCGGATATCCAGAAAAATATTCTACCCAGGTTATTGGAGGCGTTTGAAGTACAGAAAATTTATCTCAACAGTCAATTGAATATTTTGCAGGTAGTGCAACTTGTGGGAGCAAACCGGAGCTATCTTTCGGCAGTAATCAACCGGCACTATAACCAGAACTTCTGTTCGTTTGTCAATGGGTTTCGTATTGAAGAGCTACACAGGGTATATGCCGGGAATCCCGACTGCTCAAATGAAATATTAGCAGAACGTTGCGGCTTTGGCTCGGTGAATTCACTCAAGCGTTCGGTGTATGCCAAAACAGGAATGTCGATTACCGAATGGAAGGATAAGGTCGGATCGGAGCAACTGGAGGCTGAAATAAGTGCCTTAAATAAATAATCTGCATGCAACTAGCACTTTAAGATGTAGTGGAAATACGACCGGGTATCGGGATGCTAACCGTCTTTACAGCTTCGGGCATAAACAGTGTTCTTTTTCATCATCGATTGCAAAGTTCCAGTTCTTAAATAACAAAAATATGATACGCACAATAATCCTCTTATTGCCCATATACATAACCTTGTTTTGGTCGATTGCCTTAGCCGGGAATGAAAAAGAACATAGCACACCCCGAAGGTTTTTAGGGAAGTTTATGATTTTCCCCCTGTTGATATTCATCTCCCATCTGCTTTATTTTGCTCCTTACCCTAAAATTTATCCCTATTTCGATGTGGTTTTGCAATATGCATCCCTGATGGTATTCCCCTTTTATTATATTTATTTCAGATTATTGACTGTCGACGAGAAGTGTTCCGTAAAAGCTCATGCACGGTTTCTGGCCATTCCGACCCTGATAGCCAGCCTCTATGGAGCCGGAATACTCCTGACGCCTAAGATTGAATACAGGACATGGCTTTTTGATGAAAATGCGTATCCTCACTCGGACTATATCCGGTTTCTGAACACTATGCGCATGATCATCCGGATTACCTATTTAATTCAGGTGGTTGTTTCAGTCCTGGCAAACTACCTGCTTATCCGGAAATACAGGGTAAAAGCTGAACAGTACTATTCAAACTTACAGGATGGAAAATACAATAATGCGTTAATGCTGAACCGTTCAATCGTATTTATGGGTATAGCCGCCTTTATTTTTACCTTATTGGGAAGGCAGTACCTGTTTTCTCAAAACGCCTTGATTTATGCCGGATGGACTGTCTTCTCAGCCACATTGTTTATCATCGGTTATATGGGGATTAAACAAAAAGCAATAAATCCTACTTTTGACTTAGAAGTTGACAATCAGTTACCCGCCGATGAGGTGAAACAGTTGTCGGGTACACAGAGAAAGATTTTGTACAAGATGTTGTTGGAGTTTGAGGAAAAGAAAATATACCTCAACAGCCAGTTGAATATCCTCGATGTGGTACAAGCCGTAGGAACAAACAGAACCTATATTTCGACTATCATAAACCAACAATATAACCTGAACTTTTGTGCCTTTGTAAACAGTTATCGGATGGAGGAGCTGGAACGGATTATACATGAAAACCGGGATGTCTCTAATGAAATACTTGCTGAATGTTGCGGCTTTGGCTCGGTAAACTCTTTAAAAAGAGCCGTCTTTGCAAAAACAGGAATGTCCGTTTCAGTGTGGAAAAAACATCTGAGGTCTGATCCTGCCCGCCTCTGACCCATTGGCGAATCAGAGGAGCAGGGTGCCTGTTTTAATCCCTGCTTTTCCATGCCTTTTTCAACCAACGTGTCCCCATTCATTCCTGTGGAACTCCATTCCCAAAATGGGTAATTTATTTGAATTATCAATAAACTTAAAAAAACAGCCTTAAAAAGTATTATTCAGAAAAAAATGCGGATATTTGTATGAACGTTAACTCGTATAAATATTCAATATAACTCATTAATAATTACCTTATGAATGCAAATGATATTCGCCAGTTAGAGCCAAAAGCGCTGTGGCAAAATTTCTATAGCCTGACGCAGGTACCGCGTCCTTCTCATAAAAAAGAAGAAATCGGTGCATTTCTAGTAAACTTCGGTAAATCGTTGGGATTAGAAACCCAACAGGATGAGATCGGGAATGTGCTGGTACGCAAACCGGCTACCCCGGGCATGGAAAACCGCAAGGCAGTGATATTGCAGGCCCATATGGATATGGTTCCTCAAAAGAACAGCAGTGTGCCCCATGACTTCCAGAAAGATCCGATAGATGCCTATATCGATGGCGAATGGGTAACTGCCCACGATACCACGCTGGGTGCAGATAACGGGATCGGGCTGGCAGCTGCTATGACCGTCCTGCAATCGAAAGATATTAAACATCCTGCAATCGAAATGTTTATCACTGCGGATGAAGAAACAGGTATGTTTGGAGCCTTCGGTCTTCAACCTAATTTTCTGAAAGGCGATATTCTGATCAATATGGATTCGGAAGACGAAGGTGAACTGTATGTAGGTTGTGCCGGTGGTGTTGATGCTAACATTACATTTCGTTACAAGGAAGTCGAAGTTGAGGAAGGTGATGTAGCGCTTAAAGTTTCATTGACAGGCCTTAAGGGCGGACACTCCGGGGTGGATATCAACCTTCAACGAGGTAATGCCAACAAACTGATGTTCCGCTTTCTAAAAGATGCAGTAGCCGACTACGAAGCCCGTCTGGCCAGTATTGATGGTGGAAGCCTGCGTAATGCCATTCCCCGTGAAGCATTTGCAGTAGTAACTGTTCCTGGTGAGGATGTGGACGACCTGGTGAATTTTGTAAAAGAATATGAGGACCTGTTTATCGAAGAATTCAAAGGAGTGGAAGAAACCATTTCATTCACGGTAGAACAGGTGGATTTACCGACCGGATTAATACCGGAAGAGGTGCAGGATGACCTGATCAACGGGGTTACAGCATGCCCTAATGGCGTTACCCGTTTTATACCGGAATTACCGACTGTTGTTGAAACATCGAATAACCTGGCTATTATCAAATCGGATGGAACTTCCATTAAACTTCAAACGCTTGTTCGTAGTTCGGTTGAATCGCGCAAAGAAGAATTAGCTTCGCAGTTGGAAAGTGCATTTTTGTTAGCTGGTGCTAAGGTGGAACTGTTGGGTGGTTATCCGGGTTGGAAACCAAATCTTGATTCCCCTATATTGAAACAGATGACAAAGGTTTATGAAGATAAATTTGGAAAAACGCCCAAAGTAATGATTATACATGCCGGACTTGAATGTGGAATAATCAGTACTCATTACAATCAGTTGGATATGATTTCATTTGGTCCGACCATTAAGCATCCACACTCCCCGGATGAAAAAGTGAATATTGCAACAGTAGTTAAATTCTGGGATTTCCTACTGGCAACACTGGAAAATATCCCTGTAAAATGACCCCCAAGCCCCCTAAAGGGGGTGTTGGCTTATTCCAAATCAATAATATTTTCAAATCAGAATCCTTATCCCCCTTTAGGGGTTAGGGGTTCTTGTTATTTTTATTTATATGAAGAAAAATTTCTTACTTCTCTCGATCCTGTTTCTTACTGCTTCTGCTTTTGCGGAAAAAACAGATACAACGGCAGTTGACACATTTAGATTTACTACTGTCAAACAAAACAAAATCACTTCTGTGAAGAACCAGGCAAGTTCCGGTACCTGCTGGAGTTTCTCGGCACTGGGTTTTTTTGAATCCGAACTACTTCGTATGGGCAAGCCTGAAGTGGACTTGTCGGAAATGTTTGTAGTGCATCATTCTTATTCCGATAAGGCTGATAAATACGTGCGCATGAACGGCAGCATTAACTTTGCCGGAGGTGGATCGTTCGATGATGTAATGTATGTACTTCGAAATTACGGGATCGTTCCTGAACAATCAATGAACGGACTGAATTACGGGGAAGAAAAACACAAGCATGCAGAGCTGGATGCACTCACGGAAGCCTACGTAAAGGTGATAGTGTCAAATCCCAATAAAAAGCTCTCTACGGCCTGGAAAATGGGTTTTGAAGGCATTCTGGATGCCTACATAGGACAATGCCCGAAAGAATTTACTGTGGATGGTAAAAAACAGACTCCACTCACCTACGAACAGTCCCTGGGATTGAACCTGAATGATTATGTATCCCTGACGTCGTTTACTCACCATCCTTTTTATACGAAGTTTGCTATTGAGATTCCTGATAACTGGCGTTGGTCGGAATCATACAACATTCCGCTTGATGAGTTGATGGGTGTATTCGACAATGCTATCAATAAAGGCTATTGTATTGCCTGGGCATCGGATGTCAGTGAAAAAGGATTTACCCGCAAGGGAATAGCAGTTGACCCAGAAACAAAAGTGACTAACCTGCCGGGTACCGATCAGGCTAAATGGTTGAACATAACACAAAAAGAGATTGATGAAAAGATTTACAAAGTAACCGGTCCCCAACAAGAGCTGAAAGTAAACCAGGAAGTTCGTCAGGCAGGTTTTGATAATTACCAGACCACTGATGACCACGGCATGGTAATCTTTGGAACAGCCAAAGACCAGAACGGTACAAAGTACTATCTGGTAAAAAACTCCTGGGGTACCGAATCTAAATACAAAGGGATCTGGTATGCCAGCGAAACATTCGTAGCGCATAAAACCATTGATATCCTGGTGCATAAAGATGCAATTCCGAAGGAAATCCTGAAGAAGCTGGGAATAAAATAATTTACAATTTACAATTTACAATTTACAATTCATAATTTATAATTCATAATTGTGAGGTGAAGAATTTATTTTGCTATGAATGAGGTGAAAAAAGAACAGGCTGTCAATCGACAGCCTGTTTTGTTTTATAGGATAGAATTAAAGAAATCAAAAAGTAACAAATCTTTAATTATGCATTCTGAATTGTGCATTCTGAATTAATACGCATGTTCGTCTCCATTTACGTCTTCAAGATCAATCCGTTTCTTTTCCATAGCACGCCAGGCAATAAAGATATAAATCAATACTACCGGAATAAACAATGAAACCAGTGACATGGCTTTTAAGGTAAACTCACTCGACGAAGCATTGAAGATCGTCAGGGAGCTTTGCAGGTTGATAGAAGGATAGAAGGAAGTATTGTTATACCCTGTAATCAATAACAAACTGCACACCGTTACTATTGTTCCAACTCCGGAGAACCAGATGCCACTTTTAAATTTAGGGGATATCCACGTTCCGATGACTCCTGCCAATACAGCCACCACTCCCAATAAGAAGAATGCCAGTATTATGGGCATTTCAATCAGGTTGGTGAAGTATTTGTATTTTTCCAGCGTCACCATGCCGGTTGTGGCATTCACGGCATAGCCTTCGGAGAATAGCGTCCAGATTACAAATATCAGGAAGAATACCACAAACGGAATGGCATTATACCACAGGTATTTCCTGGACCGTGCTTCCAGGACAGGGTGGTTGAGGCGGTTGATAAAGAAAAGTACTGCCAGTGAACGGGCTAAAAAGAAAACTGCCAGGCCGAGCATCAGGTTTCGTACATTCAACAGTGCTTCCAGTCCATGCCATTCATTGCCCCAGGAGCTGATTACCGGAGCCAGCTGGTTGGTGATATTTCCTTTATTTACGATGAAGTCGGAACCGGTAAAGAATGTTGCAATAGCCACACCTATCAGAAAAGTGCCCAGCAGCCCGTTGATAAACAGGAAGGTCCGATAGGTTGTAGCACCATACACATTGCCTGGCTTAGACTGGAATTCATACGATACAGCCTGTATGATAAAGCAAAATAATATCGCCATCCACACCCAGTATGCCCCGCCAAAGCTGGTTGAATAGAAGAGCGGGAAGGAAGCAAAGAATGCCCCTCCGAAAGTAACCAGGGTCGTGAAGGTGAATTCCCATTTGCGGCCAAGGGCATTGACCAGCAAGCGCCGTTCATCTTCTGTTTTAGACAATGAAAACAGCAACGTCTGTCCACCTTGTACGAAAAGTAAAAAAGCAAGTATGCCTCCTATCAGGGAGATCAGAAACCACCAGTAATGTTGAAGGAATGAATATGTAATCATGAGCTTATGAGTTTAATGAGTTTCAATGAGTTTGGTGTTTGAAGAGTTTGAAAAGTTCAGTATTTCGTGTCCTGTGTTTGAAGAGTTTCAATTATTGGTTATATGTTTGAAGACTTATCAAACTTTCCAAATGCACAACGCGGAACGCTGAACACGGAACTTTTCAAACTATTCAAACACCAAACACCAAACTCTTCAAACTCTTAATGTCCCCCTTCCGGGCCTTTCTGTATTTGTTTCAGCATGATTCGTATCTCTGCCAGTAACAAAGTTGAGAATAGAATTAAGAACAGGAAGAAGGTGATTTTTACCGAATCGGACGAAATGTGCGAGATAGCAGCACTCAACGGCAATACATCCTGTATCGCCCAGGGTTGTCGGCCTACTTCTGCTACTGCCCAGCCTAATTCACCTGCCACATACCCCAGCGGGATAGTCCATACACAAATCCATAACAGCCAGGTTGCTTTCTGTATCTTTTTTACATTGACAAAGTAAACCACCAATCCAAATAGAACAATGAAATAAAAGCCCAGCATAACCATGATGTGGAATGAATAGAACACGGTTGGAACACTCGGGATCATAGTCTCTGCCTTGGTAATATATCCATATCCGAATTGCGGGTAATTTAATTTCAGTTGGGCTTTATAGGCTTTTGCGCTCAGAGTGTCCTTTGCCGCCATAGCTTTCTGATAGGATGCCAGCGATTGTATGGCAGCTTTTCCGCGAGCCTGCTTTTCCAGGAATGAAAGGGCTGCTCCGTTCTTGGTCTGATAGCCCCCATCCAGGATGTTGCTGATGCCGGGAACGAATGCATTGACATCACGCTGGCTCAGTAAGGATAGCATGGAAGGAATCTCAATTTTAAAGAGAAAAGGATCGTTATTGTCGTTATAGGCTTTCTTTGCAGGATTCAATACTCCGAAAGCAACCAGCCCGGCTTTTTCCTTGCCCTGGTAGAGGCCTTCCATAGCTGCAAGTTTCATTGGTTGGTGCTGTGAAACATTATAAGCCGATCCATCACCGGTGTAGGCAATCAGCAACGAGGATACCAATCCGAAGATTGCACCCACCATCATGCTTTTCAGTGCAAAGTCAACCTCCCGTTTCTTCAACAGGTACCAGGCGCTGATACCCATGACGAAAAGTCCGCTGAGTACCCATCCGGATAATACGGTGTGGAAGAACTTATTGATAGCAACCGGAGAAAGCAGAATACTCCAGAAGTCGACCATTTCATTTCGCACAGTGTCCGGGTTGAACTCCATGCCTACGGGATATTGCATCCACGCATTGGCCACCAGGATCCATAAGGCGGATAGTGTGGCTCCTAAAACTGTTAACCAGGTAGAGGCCAGGTGAAACTTCTTGCTTACTTTATTCCATCCGAAAAACATAATGGAAATGAAGGTAGCTTCCATAAAGAATGCCAGGATGGCTTCAATGGCAAGAGGTGCACCGAATATATCACCCACAAACCAACTGTAGTTCGACCAGTTGGTGCCAAACTCAAATTCAAGGATAATGCCTGTGGCAACCCCAATGGCAAAATTAACCCCGAAAAGAGTCATCCAGAACTGGGCTGCTTTTTTCCATTCTTCTTTACCGGTCCTGACATACAGGGTCTCCATAATCGACATGATAACCCCAAGCCCTAAGGTGAGAGGTACAAATAACCAGTGATACATGGCGGTCATGGCAAATTGTGCCCTCGACCAATCCACTAATGTAGCGTCCAATAAATTCATAATCTTTAATGTATTTGATTTAGCGTTAGAAAACTGATTTTTATGTCTTGTGTCAAATGTCCTTAGTCTTTTGTCCCCTGTCTATTGACCTTAGACTTTTGTCTTATTTCACCCTGTCAATAAGCTCCTGCCTGACATGATTCGATCTGCTTTGGTCGTCTTTGAAGTTCGTTTTCAGGTAATTTGGGAAGAAAAAGACCCGCAATATGGCAAACATGATAAAAAGCTTTATCAGAACCAGTATCCACAGCGTTTTTCCTACCGTCATGGCCTTGAAGCCATCGCGGTAGAATGTAACCGGTTTTTGCAAAAAGGAAGGAATTCTCATAATGTCTAGCTGGAATATACAACAACAAATCTTAGAGAATACAAAAATATCAATAAATCTGGTATAATTACAAAAACGTACACGTTTTTATTAATTATTTCTCAAAAAGAATCTCCTTACATGCAAACATCTCTTTTTGTGAAGGATATTCAGGGATGATAAGTATAAAAAACCCCGGTAAAACTCAGTTTACCGGGGCTTTTATATCTGTTTGTCTGGGTTTAGTTTCCTATTTCTGAAAGGAACTTCACACGCACCAATCGAACTTCTGTTTCACTGTAGTCGTTTTCACCAAGTTCATCCAGTGCTGCTTCAATCTTATCGGTCTCGGCTGAGCTGAAATAATCGAAAATCTCGTCTATGTGATCCGGATCCATGACTTCAGTCAGGAAGTAATCGATATTGATTTTTGTACCTGAGTAAACGATTGCTTCAATCTCGTCAAGCAATTCGAAGATATCAAGTCCTTTCGACAAGGCTATGTCATCCAGTGCAATCTTCCGGTCGATAGCCTGAATGATGGATACTTTCAGCTTCGACTTGTTGGCAACTGTACGAACCCTTAAATCTTCAGGGCGAATGATTTCATTTTCCTTGACATGTTCCTTGATGACTTTCAGGAATTCTTCGCCATATCGTTTTGCTTTTCCGGCACCTACGCCCGGTATATTCTGCAATTCATCCATGGTGATTGGGTAACTGGTAGCCATGGCTTCCAGCGAAGGATCCTGGAAGATTACAAAAGGAGGTACTTCCAGTTTCTTCGAAAGCTTCTTGCGAAGGTCCTTCAGGATAGAGAACAGTACGTCATCGGCTGCACAGGTGCCACCGGCACTGCGTGATCCGGCGTCTTCTTCTTCATCTTCGAAATCCGTATCCTTGACAATAGGGAAGGGCTGAGGTTTTTTAAGGTACGCTTTCCCACTGGGATTCAGGCGTAACAGGCCATAGTTTTCAATATCTTTCGATATAAATCCTGCAATCATTGCCTGCCGTATCACAGCATGCAGCAATCGTTCGTCTTCATCCGAAGCCGAACCGAAGTTCTCAAGTTCATCGTGTTGGTACGATTTTACATCCGATGTTTCATTCCCTTTCAGGATATCTACTATGTGTTCGGCTTTGAATTTTTCCTTTACCAGTAGAATTGTTTCTAATACTAAGGACAATAGTTCTTGTCCTTCAATTGTTTTTCGTGGTTTCATACAGTTGTCACAACATCCGCAGTTGTCTTCCAGATAGTCTTCTCCAAAATAATGAAGCAGTAATTTCCGGCGGCATACCGAAGACTCAGCGTAAGCTTGTGTTTCCAATAATAGTTGATTGCCTATCTCTTGCTCGGCAACAGGTTTGCCTTGCATAAATTTGCGTAATTTATCTAAATCTTTATATGCGTAAAAGGCAATACATTGCCCTTCTCCGCCATCACGTCCACCACGTCCTGTTTCCTGATAATAACCTTCCAGGCTCTTGGGCATATCGTAATGCAATACATACCGAACATCGGGTTTGTCAATCCCCATACCAAATGCAATGGTGGCTACTATGACATCTACTTTTTCCATCAGGAAGCTGTCCTGATTCGTGCTTCGCACGATGGTTTCCATCCCTGCATGGTACGGAAGTACCGATATCCCGTTCATCCGAAGTGTCTCCGACAATTCTTCCACCTTCTTACGGCTCAGGCAATAAATGATCCCCGACTTCCCTGCTTGCGAACGGATATACTTGATGATATCCTTATCAACATTGGCAGTCTTAGGGCGTACCTCATAATACAGGTTGGCACGGTTAAACGACGATTTATACACCGAGGCATTCAGCATGCCCAGGTTCTTTTGAATGTCATGCTGTACTTTCGGTGTTGCCGTGGCAGTCAGTGCAATAACCGGGGCAACCCCTATGTCATTTATGATCGGGCGTATTCGGCGGTATTCCGGGCGGAAATCATGTCCCCACTCCGAGATACAGTGCGCTTCGTCCACTGCATAAAACGAAATCTTAAGTTGTTTCAGGAATTCAATGTTTTCTTCCTTTGTCAGCGATTCAGGGGCTACATACAATAGTTTTGTCTTCCCCGAGAGAATGTCCCCCTTCACCACATCGATAGCCTGACGGGTTAAGGACGAATTAATAAAGTGTGCTATCCCATCCTCCTCACTGAAGTTCCGCATGGCGTCGACCTGATTTTTCATCAATGCAATCAGCGGTGAGATTACAATGGCAGTTCCTTCCATCATGAGTGATGGCAACTGATAACATAATGACTTTCCACCTCCTGTCGGCATCAACACAAAAGTGTCTTTCCCATCAAGTACATTTTGAATAATCGCTTCCTGGTTTCCTTTAAAATTGTCGAAACCGAAGTTCTTTTTCAACTGCGCAGTTAAAGCAGATAGTTTAGCCATATCAGAATCTTGTGTAAAAAATGAATGCGAAAGTAGTATTTATTGTCGGATTAAACGCATGGATTAAAATGTTTTTTTATTGTATATTGCAAATAAACACTAAAACGTTAACTCGATCAATTTTTCTTTTCTATAACAAAAATAGAAACAGATTTTAAATATACAACATCTTTCTCAAAAAAAATCAGGATATTAACTAATATATTTAGTCAATATCCTGTTCAATGTGCTTAAATGCTAATGTATGAAACAGATACCTGTTTTCTACTATGCAATTTTTAACCTGTTTACATTTGTCTTTTCTATCTTGCTTTGGGCGTATGGCAATGAAATCTCTAATTTTACCAGATTCTTCGAAGGCATTTCGAACATTTCATCCATCATGATGGTTTCGGCTATCGAGCGTAGCCCACGTGCCCCCAGTTTAAACTCAATAGCTTTATCTACAATGTATTCCAATACATCTTCGTCGAATATCAGTTCGATTTTATCCATTTGGAATAATTTGGAGTATTGTTTAATTATTGAATTTTTAGGTTCTGTTAATATCCTCCTGAGTGCACTCCGGTCTAAAGGCTCCAGATAAGTCAGGATAGGCAGGCGGCCAATGATTTCAGGAATTAATCCAAATGATTTCAGATCCTGCGGTGCAATATACTGAAGCAGGTTGTGTTTGTCCACCTGTTCGTTTTCTTTGGCAGCGGTATAACCTACCACCCGGGTATTCAAACGGGAGGCAATCTTTTTCTCTATTCCGTCAAAAGCACCCCCGCATACAAACAGAATGTTCTGTGTATTTACGGCTATCATCTTCTGATCCGGATGCTTGCGTCCTCCCTGGGGTGGAACGTTCACTATCGCACCTTCCAGTAACTTCAGCAGTCCCTGTTGTACTCCTTCACCACTCACATCGCGGGTGATACTTGGATTATCCCCTTTGCGGGCTATTTTGTCTATCTCATCAATAAATACAATGCCACGTTCCGCTGCTTTCACATCGTAATCGGCTACCTGCAACAGGCGTGTCAGGATACTCTCGATATCTTCGCCCACATAACCTGCTTCTGTCAGCACCGTAGCGTCGACAATGGCAAAAGGAACGTGTAGTTTCTTGGCGATGGTACGGGCCAGGAGGGTTTTCCCAGTCCCGGTAGAACCTACCATGATAATATTCGATTTCTCAATCTCCACATCATCATTCGAATTCTCCTGCATCAACCGTTTGTAATGGTTATACACCGCTACCGATAAATAACGTTTTGCCTCGTCCTGTCCGATCACATATTGGTCGAGGTATTCCTTGATTTCAACCGGTTTTGGCAATAATTCTTTTTGAAGGTTTGGGATACTCGATTTTTTGGTGAGGTTTTCCTTTACAATATCCGCTGCCTGAACAGCACATTCATTGCAAATATGAGCTCCATCCTGACCCATGATAAAGAAATCAACCTGCGACTCAGGACGTCCGCAAAAGCTGCAATGTTTGGTAGTTTTAGCCATGTTTATTTATTAATTCCGCGTTTCGTGTTCCGCGTTAGAAAGGTTTGATGTTTGAAAGGTTTGATGTTTGAAAGGTTTGATGTTTGATGTTTGATGTTTGATGTTTGAAGAGTTTGATGTTTGAAAGGTTTGATGTCTGATGTTTGAAAGGTTTGATGTTTGATGTTAGAAGAGTTTGATGTTTGAAGTTTACATTTCGCATTTTGTTGGAAGAGGGCTTGTCGCACACTCTTTTAACCTTTCAAACTTTTCAAACCTTTCAAACCTCAAACTCTTCAAACTTTTCCTTATTCGCTTTTTTTCTTTTCTTTGAATAATACTTTATCAATCATTCCGTATTCCAATGCTTCGTCAGCAGTCATCCAGTAATCGCGGTCCGAATCTTTTTCAATTCTTTCAAATGGATTGTGCGAATGGTCGGCAATAATCTGATACAATTCTTTCTTGAGTTTCTGAATTTCACGTGCAGTGATTTCAATATCCGAAGCCTGTCCCTGTGCGCCACCCATTGGTTGATGGATCATGACGCGCGAATGTTTTAATGCCGAACGTTTGCCTTCAGCTCCCGCTACCAGCAATACAGCTCCCATAGAAGCAGCCATTCCGGTGCAGATAGTAGCTACATCCGAACTGATAAACTGCATGGTGTCGTAGATTCCAAGACCTGCATACACCGAACCACCGGGGGTGTTCAGGTAGATAGAGATGTCTTTGCCGGGATCCGATGAATCCAGGTACAGCAGTTGCGCCTGAATTACATTGGCGGTATAGTCATCCACCTGCGTTCCCAGGAAGATAATACGATCCATCATCAGACGCGAGAACACATCCATTTGTGTCACGTTCAGTTGACGTTCCTCCAGGATTGAAGGCGAAATATAGTTGTTGTTGGTTATGTCGGCATATTTATCCAACGCCAATCCATTCATTCCGAGATGTTTGGTCGCATAATTGCGAAAATCATAGTTGTTCATATTTAATAAGTTTGATGTTTAATAAGTTTGTAGTCCCGATAAACCGGGATCTTCACTTCGTTACGATTTGAAAAGTTTGATGTTCTAATGAACCCTTATCTTCATACTATTTCAATCCGAAAGGTACTTGTTGCAAAGTTTAGTCAATTTACATGCCAATCGTCGACTTGTCAAATTTCACTTCCTCCTGCTCTGTCATTCTGTCATTCTTTCATCACATCATGCAATCATATCTTTTCAATTCATATCATGAAATCATATCTCTTCAAATCATATCTCTTCAAATCATATCATGAAATCATATCATGAAATCATATCATGCAATCCTATCCTTAATACGAAAAAGGCTTTTAACTAATCTTAAAAAAGAAACAAAGATACGACTGTTTTGTTTTATTTTTTAGCAGTTAAAAGCCTTTTCGGCAAAATGAGTGAACAAAAATCTTATTTCTCGTCAAACATCTTGTTGAATTCTTCTATGGTGATTTCCTTGTTTTCCAGTTTCACGGCTTCTTTTACAGCGGCCAGTACTTTTTCTTCAGAAACTTTATCCATGATGTTCCGGAAGGTTTCTTCTTTTTTCATCATGTCCTTGGCATAATTGGCAATGATTTCGTCATCCATCCCAATCATTCCGTATTGTGCAAATTGAGCTTTTGCCATTTTGCGGGCGTAGCTGTCAATATCTTCTTTTTCAACCTTCACGTCGTTGGCTTTTTCCAGCTTGTTCTTGATCAGTTGCCATTTCAGGTTTTCAATCATCTTTGGAAAATCTTCTTCCAGTGTTTCCGGAGTGATGTTTTCGTTCGACGATAATACCCAACGTTTCAGGAATGCATCAGGGAACGCCAGGTCGTTGTATTTCTCAACCAGCATTTTCTGGGCATCAACCCCAAATTTATACTCGCTGTCGGCAGCCAGGTTTTCCTGAATGTTCTCTTTTATCTTCGCACGGAATTCTTCTTCTGTTTTTACAATACCTTCACCGTATACTTTGTCGAACAATTCCTGATCGATGAGCGATTCATGGTAACGGGTAATGCTTTCAATCTTCAACTGAAAATCAGAAGTAATCTCTTGGGCTGCTTCTTTCGATATTTTCAACATCGAGCTGATTTCAGTCTCATTTTCGAATGCTTTCTTTGGGTTGAAAGTGATCACTTCTCCTTTTTTCGCACCTACAAATAGTGCCTTTTGCGCATCGTCTTTCATATATGCAGCAGTCAGGGTGGCATCTGTTACCTTGAGTCCCGATTCGTTTACTTTGCCGTCTGCCATTTCAAGCAATTCGCCTTTCAACATGTCTTTTTCTTCTACAACCTCTTCCTGGATGTATTTGCCATAACGACCGGTATACGATTTTACCTGATTTTCAATCATTTCGTCGCTAACGGTAATGGTGTAGAATTTTACTTTATCTTTCTTGGTCAATTCCACATCAAATTCAGGAGCAATACCCAAATCAAATACGAATTCGAAATCTTCCTGAGTATCGAAATCAATAACCTTTTGTTCCGTTACATTCGGCAACGGTTCGCCAAGCACATTCACATCGTTTTCACGGATATAGTTGTATAAGCTG
>Ga0302205_10000532_pt1 | contig 15731 bp, 9 predicted proteins | sample II_Fen_E1_3_FD_194582 | JGI IMG/M metagenome (GOLD analysis project Ga0302205, IMG submission 194582) | Peat permafrost microbial communities from Stordalen Mire near Abisko, Sweden - II_Fen_E1_3 | ecosystem: Environmental > Terrestrial > Soil > Wetlands > Permafrost | place: Sweden: Abisko...
GAACTTATAAAGGGAAGTGAAATCGTCTACCTGAAAAAACACGATGCTAATATGGCAATACTAAAGATAACCACAAGAACAAAAGAAAACCTTGCCAGGGAAAATAAGAAACCAATTAAATAATACGAATCAGTATATGTTTTCATTTTCTATTGATATGTATTCTCTACTGGGAATAACTCATCATAAACAGAATGAGCATGTCTGCAACTTCTGATTTGCATAAATAACAAAAGCATTCGCTTAATTAAAAAATCTTTTAACAACCGCCTACTGTATCCATGATTACAAATTTGCTACTCATGGATAGTCAAAAAAAGGATGCCAATAAAAAGACAGCACTTGAACCACCTGCTGCCTCTCTTCAATAAGACACCTACAGGGGAACTTTTCTTTCCACAAGCTTACCCTTACCCTCTCCTTTCAGGTCAACTTCTAAAAACATACCGTACTGTCAGCTATATGCCTAACCAGCGAAATATCTCACAGGACAGCAGAAACTAAAGCCTGTATTATTCTTTTTTTGACGGCAACAAATCCCGGAATATATTGTTTTAAACTATATTGACCTTGTGATAAAAAGTACATTTTAATGACCGCATGGTTCAGGCATTAAAGAAAAAGGGTAGAACGCATTTTTTCTTTCGAGAGTGAGAACCCGGGCATACTTAGTAACGTAGAAATAATAGAAAATAAGAATAGAAACAGATATTGTTTCCGGCACATTACTAAAAGAAAGAGCTATGAAAACTAAATTTAATTTTACTATTCTGCTTTGCCTTTTCTGCCTGCCTTTATTGAATGCACAGAAAACTGCCAAGCCACTTTCACCATCCTATTTTAAACTAACCACTTCAAATGGGTTGATCGTAGCGGTATACAATTCAAAAGAGAACAGAATTGACGATGTATATCCGCATATCTTTGCCAATTACGATTCGAGCCGGTATGTACATCCTTTTGCCGGCAATATCACTTTAAACATCTCTGAACATCCTGCCTATACAGGATATCTGAAGAACACCCATGTCATTACTGCCGGATATACCGGTTTTACGGCAAATTACTTCTCATCATTCACCAACAGCGATAAGATATTTTATATCGTATTGAGAGGCGAGAAGCAAAAGATAGAGAACCTGACGTTTACGGCTGAAAGCGGTGTAGGGAAAGCTGTCAGTGGTATCACCCTGCTGGAGAATCCCCTAGAGGACCTGCCTATCCAGATTAAGGGGAATCTCCTTACGGGAAATATCCTACGCCGGTATGATAAAAACATCTATGAAAAATATTTCTTGTATTCATTTACCGATTCATTGCATACCGACACATCGGCAGTAAGCAAAGCCGTTGCCAGATTATCAAACCGGAATAAATCATTGCTTGATGAGGAAGTCAGCTATATGCAACATGTGTTTTCTAAATGTACCCTGCCTAAAAACTTAACTGTCAAAGAACGGAATGTGACAGAGCAATCTATCACCATTTTAAAAATGTCGCAGGTAGCCGATAACGAGATCTTTCCTTTTTCACATGGGCAGATCATGGCATCCCTTCGACCCGGACTTTGGCACGTAGCATGGGTACGGGATGGAAGCTATGCCATACAGGCAATGACCAGGCTGGGCATGTTTTCGGAGGCTAAGAAAGGCCTTGAGTTCATGTTGAAAGCACCTTCAGGCCGTTTCAAGCATTACCTCTACACGGATGGAAAAGACTATGGGCCGGGAGTGGACTATCAGATTTCACTAACCAGATATTTCGGGAACGGAACGGAAGAATGTGACTATAATGAATTCGGTCCTAATATTGAATATGATGATTATGGCTTGTTTCTTTGTGCTTTTTCCGATTATGTGGCACGCAGCCGGGACAGCGCTTTCTACAAGAGATGGAACACGGTGATGTGCACCAAAGTAGCGGATGCAACCATCCATTGTATCGATACCGATTCACTGATAAAAGCAGATTCCGGTCCATGGGAGCATCATCTTCAGAACCCAAAACAGTATACATTTACTTCAGGGGTCTGCGCCAGAGGACTGGAACAATTTGCAAAGCTGCAACAGCACTACAAACTCCCATACAAAAAGTACGAAACAGCTGCCGGAGTATTAAAACAGGGCATACTGAAACATATGCTTTGCAAAAACAACTATGTGAAAGGAAATGTGAATGATACACTAGAAACTGATCGTGAGTATTATGATTCGGGCGTATACGAGATATTTGCCAACGGACTGATAAATGACAAAAAACTATTTTTATCGCATATGAATGAATATGACAAGATCTTACGAATTAAAGGAAACAGGCCCGGTTATGTCCGGTTGAATACAGGCGATCCATACGAAAACCAGGAATGGGTATATATAGATCTTCGTATAGCAAACGCATGGCTCTTATTCGGAGAAAAGGAAGAAGCCGCCGGATTGCTTAATTTCGTAACCGAACAAGCCTCGGTAAACAATAATACGATACCGGAAATGTACAGCAACAAGCTACAAATGGAAAAGGTGCCCGACAGTCTCAAAGGAATCAATTTCTGGTGCAACTGCATCCGGGATAAAGATAACCAGTACATAGGCATGGTACCTATGGTTGGATATGGATCGGGAGCCTATATTCTTACACTATTTGCGTATTATGGGATCTGAGACAGTTATTTATTTTAATTGTATTAATCAGATAGATTCCAAATATTTGCAATTCAATAGTTTTCATTATTTTTGTGTACAATATGAATGAAAGATTAGCAAAAGTATCTCTTAAATCGGTCACTATGAAACTCCAAAACATCTACCTGACAGCATTCCTTCTTAGCCTGTGTAATATTGGTTGGGCACAAACAAGCGAAAAACCTGTTTATCAATCAACAGCATTCAGCGTTTTTAATAATCACGTTACTCAGGGGGAATTCACTGCCACTGCTGTATCCCCGATTGAAATGCAGTCGGATTATCAGAGTATGGCAACAGCTTTTAAAAGCCCGCTTATCACATTTAAGTTCTCGATAAACGGACTCGACAATGAAATGCTTCCGGGGGTAAATCACGAATTTGTATGTCTGCCCGGGAATGGAACCAGTGAAACACCGATCATTACTTTTGGAACTAAATTCACCGATCCACAAAAAATACCCGCCAATACATATCTAAAACCCAATACCCTTTTAAAAATAAGACTGGATATGCGACCCGTATTTGCTCAATTCGAAAAGACCGGATATTACACCAATTTCAATGGTACAAAAATATACAAATCTGATTTTAAATGTGTTTATGTAGTGGGAAATACTATTCCCATGGTCTGGAACTTTGATAACCTCACCTCTCATTCCGATTTGCAACTCACCGATCCGGATGGTGACGGGATTTATGAAGTGGTTCTAAAACTAAATCCATTAAAGGAAGAGCCCATCAAATTAAGAACCTGGAAACTGGTAAAAGACATTTCTGCTTTTCCGCAATACCAGTCCCCTAACATGTTGGAGTCAGCCATATACAACATGTCCGTGGAAGAAATGACAAAAGCCATTGAGAAGGACAGCACTCTGCGAACAGGGATTGACTGGCCGGGTGTATGGACCAGGGATGTAAGCTATAGCATTATCCTTTCCATGGCTTATATGGAGCCGAAAGTATCGCAGAACAGTCTGATGCGCAAAGTAAACGCCAACAGGCGTATCATACAGGATACAGGCACCGGAGGAGCATGGCCGGCTTCAACCGACCGCATGATCTGGGCAGTAGCCGCCTGGGAAATATATAAAGTTACAGGCGACCGAAACTGGCTTAGTAAGGTGTATCCTATTATCAAAAATTCGATAGAAGACGATATTATGGTCGATCACGACTCCAAAACAGGCCTTATAAAAGGAGAATCATCTTTCCTCGACTGGCGTGAACAAACTTATCCACGCTGGATGCAACCGGTAGATATTTTTGAAAGCAAGAATTTAGGTACGAATGCCTTGCATTATCAGGCTATGATGGTGGCCGGCAAGATGGCGGATTTAATGAATGAAAAACAAACGAGTACCAAATATCATAATCTGGCAGAGGAATTAAAAAAAGCAATCAACACCCGGCTCTGGATACCTGAAAAGAAGTATTATGGCCAATATCTTTATGGAAGGGACTACCAGATGCTGTCACCGCGATCGGAAGCATTAGGCGAAGCACTGTGTGTAGTCTTTGATATAGCTGACGAGGCACGCCAGAAACAGGTGGTACAACATGTGCCGGTGGTGGATTATGGAATCCCCTGCATTTACCCTCAGATTGGGGATATACCTCCTTATCACAACAATTCCGTGTGGCCGTTTGTACAAACCTACTGGATGTGGGCAGCAGCTAAAACTGGGAATGAAGAAAGTGTGTTACACAGCGTGGCTTCCATATACCGTGCAGGAGCCATGTTCCTGACCAACAAGGAAAATTTTGTAGCGGATAACGGCGATTATGCCGGCACCCAGATCAATTCCAGCAATATGTTGTGGAGCCTCTCCGGAAATATAAGCATTATTCATAAAGTACTATTTGGTATTCGATTTGAAGAAAACGGACTAAGGTTTGATCCATTTATACCCAAGGTTCTGTCAGCAACCCGCAAGCTGAACAATTTCACCTATCGGAAAGCCTTGCTTGACATTGAACTAAACGGATATGGAAACAGGATTGCAAAGTTTGAACTGGATGGGAAAGTACTAAAAACAAACATCGTCCCTCCTACTCTTACCGGAAAACATATATTGAGAATTACACTTGCCAATAATGAGTTTGAGAAACAGCCCATCAACCTGGTTAAGAATGAATTTACCCCCCTTACTCCGATTGTGAAATACGAAAACAGCCGGTTATCCTGGTTGTCCATAGAAAGTGCTGTAAACTATAGCATCCTGAAAAACGGGCAATTCTGGAAAGAAACAAATGCTACGTCTATTAGTATTCCAACAAGCGAACCGGGTGAGTTTCAGGTCATGGCTGTTGATAAAAACGGAATTTCGTCCTTTGCCAGTGAGCCTGTTCTGACTTATCCTGAAGAAAGTATTAAAGTAATAGAAGTTGAAAAATACCTTACCGCTTCTACCCTGCCCTATCATGGCTATTCCGGGAATGGGTTTGTAGAAATCAGCCGTTCTGTCAACAGAATAGTCAGTCTGGATATCGAAGTGCCTTCATCAGGCAACTATGCCGTTGACTGGCGCTATGCCAACGGGAATGGTCCAAACAACACTGAGAACAAATGCGCCATACGAACGCTTTTTGCAGATGGTATCCGGTTGGGTGCCCAGATATTCCCGCAACGTGGTATCAATGAATGGTCGAACTGGGGTTACAGCAATGCTGTTCAGGTTCAGCTTACATCCGGAAAACACACCTTGAAGCTGGAGTTTATGCCCGAAAATGAAAACATGAATATAGAAGTGAATCAGGCCATGCTCGATTACGTGCGGGTGGTGAGAATTGAATAAAGAATTTTCACAGACAGTAAAGAACAGGTTACGCAGACTAGCCATGCTTAAACCTGATACATTCAAAAAAGCAGAGCCTTCAACCATTTAACTGATTGAAGGCTCTGCTTTTTACAATGCACTTATTGTGTTATCTTATTTCCATCTTACCGATTTTTCCTTTGAGGTAATTCTTCCAAAGGTAAGAATATACAAACTAACCAACGGCAGGAAGATATCAAATACAGGCAAAAGGAACAGATATTTTCGTTCTCCAAAATGCCTGGAGGAGTTGTTTATTATAATCAGCTGGAGAATCAACCGGGCTAAGAATAATACAGCAGCAGAAATGATAATAATTAAACCTCCAAAAACAAATGACAGGATCAGAGCCAAATAAAAAAGTCCACGAGTCATTGGTTCGAGGAATAACCTGAATTTACTGGATGTTTTATAATAGGAAGAAACCGACAAGTGACGTTCCTTCTGAAAGAACCATTCACTAAAAGTTCTACTTGGTTCCGACCATGTTATGCTGTCAGGGGCAATTTCCACCTTGGTATTCTTCGAATTACCGGCTTTATTCACCAACAAGTCATCATCTCCTGAAATAAGATTCAGGGTTGAAGCAAATCCTTTATGCGCAAAGAATGTTTCCTTACGATAAGCCATGTTACGTCCTACTCCCATATATGGTTTCCGGGCAATTGCCATTCCCAAATATTGTAGGGCTATAAACAAAGTATCGTATGTTATTAACCGATTCAGGAGGCCTTTTTTATTAAGGTAAGCACCGTAGCCCAGGATAAAATCAGTTTCAGGGGTAAAGTTCCGTGCCATACGGGCAATCCAGGTATTGTCTTCGGGCATACAATCAGCATCGGTAAAAAGCAACAATTCATTTTTGGCAGCTTTAATACCCAGAGTCAAACCCAGTTTTTTAGTACTCAGGTTATTGGCACCCACAGGAACAAAGGTTGTGCGTAGATTTTGATATTCAACACACAAGTCGTTAAGCAGTGTTTGAGTTTCATCGGTCGAACCGTCATTGATGACGATAACCTCAAAATCCGGATATTCCTGTTGCAATACAAAAGGAAGGAATTGCCGCAGATTATTCGCCTCATCTTTAGCACAGATAATGACTGAAACAGGTGGTTGTTCGGTCAAAAAAGAAATCTTGTTTTTAATGGTTTTAGAACGGAGCCGTAAAACACCATTCACATACCGTAAATAAAAATACAGTTGATAAAAAAATGCAAGGCACAAGATTCCAAATGCAATTAATTCTATCAAAGAAAAAGAAAAACCGTAAACTTCTATCATATCACAGGTTCAATTAACCTATAAATTTCCACAAACCAGTGGAAACTTATAGGATATTGTTAATGGGCGTTGGTTATTTGTTCAACAATTCATCTGAAGTATACCCTTTGGGTAATTTGCGCAAATTGTATTGTGACGCCATTATTTCACCATAGGCTCCAGCTGAACGCAAGGCAATAATATCGCCACGTTTGGTTTCGTTCATATAATAATCTTTGATAAAGGTATCCGATGATTCACATATCGGTCCTACCACATCATATTCTGCTTCCGGTAATTCGGAACTTAAATTTTCAATACGATGATAAGCCTGATACAATGCCGGGCGTATCAAATCGGTAAATCCTGCATCCAGAATAACAAATTTCTTTGAACTTCCCTGTTTTACATACAGCACCCTGGAAATTAAACTTCCACATTGTGCCACAACAGCTCGTCCCAATTCAAAATGAAGTGTCTGGTTAGGTTGTAGGGTCAAATGATCGCGGAAGATCTTGAAATACGCTTCAAAGTCAGGTATTATAAAATGATTGGGGTGTTCATAATTAATGCCCAGGCCACCGCCCACATTGATATGTTGAAGAACGATTTTTCGGGATATAAAGAATTCCTGAAGTTCATTTGCTCTTACGCATAAATCCTGGAATGATGACATGTCGGTTATTTGCGAACCGATATGAAAATGTATACCAATTAGTTTTACATTTGGAAGTGTAGGGAATAAATCAATTACCTGATCTAAATCCGACATATTAATGCCAAATTTATTTTCACTTAATCCGGTAGTAATATAATGGTGGGTATGAGCACTCACATTTGGATTAATTCGCAATGCTACTCTGGCGACTTTTCCTTTGGCAGCAGAGAGTTCATTAATAACCTCCAGTTCAGGGATTGACTCAACATTGAAGCAAAAGATATTGTTATCCAGGGCCAGATTAATTTCCCAGTCAGCTTTCCCGACACCGGCAAATACTACTTGCGAGGGAGATATTCCTGCATCAATCGCTGCCTGAACTTCACCACCGCTTACACAGTCAGCGCCAAGTCCAGCGTCTTTGATAACGCTCAGCACACTTTTGTTTACATTGGCTTTCAATGCATAGTGTACATGAAAATCAGACTTCTTGGCTTGTAAATTTATTTCAGCAAGCGTGGTACGAAGAACATCCAAATCGTAATAGTAGAATGGAGTCTGTATCTCACTAAATTTTTGAACAGGATAATTTGCTTTTATCATAATGTTTAAGTTATCAACGACAGGAAACAATAATCTAGGAATGAAAAATTGAATCTTTATTACCTGTCTGACAATTTATGTAAATTAGTAATTCTTAATTAAAGAGTGATGCACTTAAAGCATTTAAAGCACGTTTTTTATCTACGGCTTTAATCAGGAAAGAAATGTTATAGTTGCTGCCACCATAAGAAATCATGCGAACAGGTATTTCACTCAGAGCACTTACTACTTTGGCTTGGAATCCGACATTCTCAAAAGGCATATCTCCCACAACACAAATGATCACCATTTCTTTATCGACAGTTACCGTTCCGAATTTCTTCAGATCATTGACTATTTCATCCAACCGTTTTGAATTATCTATCGAAACAGAAACACCCACTTCCGAAGTGGTAACCATGTCAATAGGGGTTTGATACGACTCAAATATCTCAAACACTTTGCGTAGAAAGCCATGAGCCAACAACATACGTCCTGATTTTATCTTAATAGAGGTAATGCCATCTTTCGCCGCAACAGCTTCAATCTTTCCTTTCTTGCTTTGAGTAGAGATCAACGTACCATGTGCTTTTGGATCCATGGTGTTTAAAAGCCGTACAGGGATATTATTCAGTTTGGCTGGGAGTATACAGGTTGGGTGAAGAATTTTCGCACCAAAATAGGCCAATTCGGCTGCTTCTTCAAAATGCAGAAAAGGAACCGGTTGAGTACCTTCCACAAAGCGAGGATCATTATTGTGCATTCCGTCAATATCCGTCCATATTTGAATTTCCTCGGCTTTCACAGCTGCCCCAATCAATGAAGCGGTGTAATCACTGCCTCCGCGTTGCAGGTTGTCAATTTCACCATAGATGTTACGGCAAATAAAACCTTGAGTAATGTAAATAACATTCCCCTGATTTTCAGCCAGCTGGTTTGCCAGATTCTCAGCTATAAAATTGGAATCCGGTTCGGCATTTTTATCAATGCGCATAAATTCCAATGCCGGAAGCAAAGCACATTTTTCGCCAATTTCATTCAAATAGACTTGAAAGATGGTCGTAGAGAGTAATTCTCCCTGAGCAAGTACTGCCTTTTCTTCAAATAAAGTAAATATAGATTTTGAAAAAGAGCGAAGGTATTCAAAAAGTGATTTAGTAAGTATCTTAGCTTCCGCCTTGAATTCTGGTGTTGAAAACAGTTCATCAACCACATTAAAGTACTTTTGTTCCAGAACGTTAATACGTTCAAGCCCTCCTGATATATTGTTTTTATACAGATAATCGGAAATTTCGATTAAACTATTGGTTGTACCCGACATAGCAGATAAGACAACGATTTTTTGTTCCCCATCGCATATTAGCTTAGCAACATCTCTCATACGAGCGGCTGAACCTACGGACGTTCCACCGAATTTTAATACTTTCATTTCTTTCGTGTTAATTGAAATTGGACAAAATAAAACAAGATACAAAAGTAATATTTTTTTCTCAATAATTTTTCATTTGTCAATCCGATTATTTCCGTTACATTTGCAAAAAAAAGCATTCTATTCATGAGAAAAAGGATAGCATTGACATTCTTGTACACTTTTTGTATAACAATGTTCACCTACGGCATTGATGCCTGGATTCGGATAAATCAGCTAGGTTATTTACCAAACTCTCAAAAGAAAGCGATATTACTCAGTGAAGCTTCCCTTCCAATCAACCAGTTTAGCATTCACGATGCCCTAACAAACGAAGAATTGGCGAGATTTTCCACAGTCAGTTCTTTTGGGGAATTTCAATCGTTCAAGAATACCTATATTCTTGATTTTTCATCATTTAAATCACAGGGAGCCTTTTACATTAAGGCCGGATTAATTTACTCTCCGACAATTTTCATAAATAAAAACACGTATCTGGGTACTGCTGATTTTTTATTAAATTACATGCGCCAGCAACGGTGTGGGTATAATCCCAGCCTGAATGCCCTTTGTCATCAATTCGATGGATATGAAGTTACCGGAGAAGAAATTAAAAAGCCAACTGAACCGGATAATAAATATACCTCAACAAGTAACGCTGCTAAAACAGTCAAATCTTCTTCATTAAAATCTCCACTATTAAAATCTTCAAAAAAAACGATTCTACCCGAAATTCAGGAACCGGAACGGCCTAAGTTTGTAAATGTAAAAGGCGGATGGCATGATGCATCGGACTATTTGCAATACGGTACCACTTCAGCGAATGCTGTTTACCAGATGCTTTTTGCCTATCAAATGAACCCTTCTTCGTTTGACGACAAATATGATGCAGCCGGAAAAGGAAAGCCAAACGGCATTCCGGATATTTTAGATGAGGCAAAATGGGGATTGGATTGGCTGGTAAAAATGAACCCTGCTAAAGAGGTGTTATATTTTCAAATTGCCGACGATAGAGATCATGCCGGTTTCAGGCTGCCTTCGGAAGATCATGTAGATTATGGATGGGGCCCGGGAACTGGTCGACCTGTTTATCTGGCAACCGGCAAGCCTCAGGGATTGTTTAAGAATAAAAATCGTACTACCGGCATTGCGTCTATTGCCGGTAAATACTCTTCAGCATTTGGTCTTGGAGCAGAGTTATTACGAAAATTCTATCCGTTGTTTGCAGACACGTTAACCACAAAAGCTGTGGCAGCTTATCAGTATGGTCAAAAGAATCCGGGAGTATGCCAGACAGTACCCGGTAAATCGCCTTATTTCTACGAAGAAGAGAACTGGACTGACGACATGGAGCTTGCAGCAGCACAACTTTACAGGATAACCTATGATGGAAATTACCTCAAACAAGCCGCTGATTTTGGTCGAATGGAACCGGTAACGCCCTGGATGTGCTCCGATACTGCGCGTCATTACCAATGGTATCCGTTTATTAATTTAGGACATTACATGCTGGCTAACGTTGAAAACCCACGTTATCGGAAAGAATTTCTGGCTGATATGTTGAATGGTATTCAACGGATGAACTTACAGGCAAACGAAAATCCATTTAAAGTCGGAGTTCCGTTTATCTGGTGTTCAAACAATCTGGTTGCAGCCCTGGCCACCCAATGCAGGCTCTACCGTACACTAACAAAGGACTCAACCTATCTGGATATGGAAACGGCATTGGTTGATTGGCTTTTTGGTTGCAATCCCTGGGGAACAAGTATGATAGTAGGATTACCCAAAATTGGTGTTTCACCAACCGATCCTCATTCTGCATTGTGGCACAACAAAAGGATCCCTGTTTCCGGTGGTCTGGTCGACGGTCCTGTTTATGGTAGTATTTATAAAAGTCTGATAGGTGTCCATCTATCAAAACCTGATGTTTACGAACGGTTTCAATCGGATATGGCTGTTTACCATAATGATTATGCCGATTACTCTACGAATGAGCCAACCATGGATGGTACTGCATCATTGACCTATTTACTTTCCAGCAAACAGCGTGAAGGCGTTCCGGATAAAACGTCCGACAACAATCAATATACCTGTGGAGGCATTACCCGTACAGATAATACTAAAAAGCAAATATGCCTGGTTTTCTCAGGTCATGAATTTACCGATGGATACAAGACTATTCGAAAGACACTCAAGAAGCTCAACATTAAAGCAGCCTTCTTTTTTACCGGGGACTTCTACAGAAGCTCCAGGAATAAAAAGATCATAAAAGGCTTACGCGAAGACAATCATTATCTGGGTGGACATTCCGACAAGCACATACTCTATTGCTCCTGGCAGAAAAGAGATTCAACGCTAATCAGTAAAGCTGAGTTTTTGGCAGATGTAAGAGCCAATTATAAGGAAATGGAAAAATCAGGCATTCCTAAAAGTCAGGCACCGTTTTTTCTGCCTTCTTTCGAATGGTATAACGATAGCATTAGCCGATGGTCTAAAGAAATAGGATTGCAAGTGATAAACTTCACACCCGGCACTCTTTCCAATGCCGATTACTCCATCCCCGAAATGCGCGAGCAGTATTATTCAAGCAATGAAATATATGCCAGGATTATGCAGGTTGAATCAAAACAAGGATTGAACGGGAACATCATGCTTTTCCACCTGGGTACAGACAAACGCCGGGAAGATAAATTTTATCCCCGGTTATATAGTTTATTGGTTGAGTTATCCAAAGCGGGTTATGATTTTGTGGATTTATACCAGGCAACCGACATTGTAGATAAAAGCGTTATAGTGACCGGTAAAAAACAAAAAAGGAAGAACTAAGTTGTTCTTCCTTTTAATTGCTTGTTAACTATGGGTGGGAGACGGGGCTCGAACCCGCGACTTTCGGTACCACAAACCGACGCTCTAACCAACTGAGCTACAACCACCATGTTTACTGAGTGCAAAGATAATACAGCAAATGATTTTGTGCAACTATTTTCCGAAAAAAAACAGGCGTTTTTCCGCAAGAGGTTAGCTCCCAACAAATAATGATGAAAAGAAAATGAAGTATACCCTTATTAATCCGAATTTAGAGGCCCTGATTACCGAAATAAAGCGTAAAATCAGGCTCTCAATGAATGGAATTGTGTCCGATCACATGACTCAAAACGGCATTCTTTACAAAAAGAATTATGGAGTCACCATTCCACGCATAAAAGAAATTGCCTCCGGCTATACTCCAAATCATGATTTAGCTCAGCGACTATGGAATCTTCAGATTCGTGAGACAATGATCATGGCAACCCTCTTGGAGCCGGTTGAGGCATTCCCGCCCGAAACTGCCCAAAACTGGGTAGAAAGCTTTCATCATATTGAAATAATCGAACAAGCCTGTATGAATCTGTTCTGCAAGTTACCCTATGCCAATACACTTTGTTGCAAATGGGTCCGGTCAGACAACAGTTGGATACAGGTTACAGGGTTTATGCTGGCTGCACGGGTAGTCGGTTTATTTAATCAAAATGAAATAACTGATATCAGTAAAGAAGCCATACGGATATCCGATACAAATAATCTTCATCTCTATAAAGCTGTCGGCCTTTGCCTAAGCCGCTTTTGCCGTAAAGACAAAGAAACAGCCACTTACATTCTGAAAGAAATTACGGCTGTCTGCCGGGAATCATCAACGGCACAACAGTATATTTTAAATGAAGTGAAACAAGAAATATTATTTTTGAACATTTTATAGCAATGAATAGCGTAAAAAATCGTACTTTTGTTCGTCACATTTTTAATTGATGAAAGAAGAAAATTCATACGAAGTAATTAAAGAGGTTTTCACTGATTATCTCAAAAAGCATCATCATCGTAAAACACCTGAACGATATGCTATTTTGGAACATATTTTCTCCTATGAAGGACACTTTAATGCGGACATTCTGTTCAAAATAATGCAGAAAGAGTATCGTGTCAGCTTAGCAACCGTATACAACACCCTTGAACTTTTACTGGCATGTAAACTGATTATAAAACACCAGCTTGGTGGTCAGTTTGCCCAATACGAAAAAGCCTTCGGCAACAATACCCATCATCATTTGATTTGTACTAACTGTGGGAAAGTAAAGGAATTCTCCGACAAATCGCTGAGGATATCCATTCAATCACGCAAATTTGCTCATTTCTATACCTCGCATTATTCATTGTACTTATATGGATATTGCAGTAAATGTAAAGAATTACTCAAAATTCAATCTGATTTATTTTAATCCGAATTGAATATTACCTCATAAATATATTATTTTAAATACATGAAAGTAGATGTTCTATTAGGTCTTCAATGGGGAGACGAAGGAAAAGGAAAAGTAGTTGACGTACTTACCCCAAATTACGATCTAATTACGCGTTTTCAGGGTGGACCCAATGCCGGTCATACGTTAGAATTCGAAGGTAAGAAGTTTGTATTGCGGTCTATTCCTTCCGGAATTTTTCAGGGTGATAAAATAAACGTCATTGGCAACGGAGTCGTACTCGACCCTGCCTTGTTTAAAGCCGAAGTTGATGCCCTCGAACAATCAGGTCATCCATTAACCGATCGCTTAAAGATCTCAAAAAAAACACATTTGATATTACCTACCCACAGGTTACTGGATGCAGCCTACGAATCGGATAAGGGTAATTCTAAGATAGGTACTACCGGTAAAGGAATCGGTCCTGCGTATACAGATAAAATAAGCCGTAACGGGGTGCGTGTTGGTGATATTCTTCATAACTTCGAAGAAAAATACAATATAGCCATTGCCCGCCATATTAAGATACTAAAACAATACGATTTCGAATACAACCTGCCTGAACTAGAAAAAGCATGGTTCGAAGGAATTGAATGCATCAAACGTTTTGAACTGATCGATAGCGAACATTATATAAACAACGCCTTGAAAACAGGCAAAAAAGTATTAGCTGAAGGCGCTCAGGGAACGATGCTTGATATTGATTTCGGCTCATATCCGTTTGTTACTTCCTCCAATACCATTTGTGCCGGAGCATGTACAGGATTAGGAGTTTCACCCGGAAATATAGGACAGGTACACGGAATTTTCAAAGCTTATTGTACACGCGTTGGCAGTGGCCCTTTCCCAACAGAATTGTTCGATGAGACTGGTGACAAGATGCGTAAGATCGGATCTGAGTTCGGTTCTGTAACAGGTCGTCCACGTCGTTGTGGTTGGATTGACCTGGTTGCATTGAAATATGCAGTCATGATTAACGGGGTAACTCAACTGATCATGATGAAGAGCGATGTGATGGACAACTTTGATACAATCAAAGCCTGTGTAGCCTACAAAATAGACGGTCAGGAAGTAGAAGAATTTCCATACGATTTAAACGATGGTGTCGAACCTATTTATGCTGAATTGCCGGGTTGGAAAACAGATATGACCAAGATGCAAAGTGAAGAAGAATTCCCCGAAGAATTCAATGCGTACTTAAGCTTTTTGGAAGAAGAACTGGAAGTACCGGTTAAAATAGTATCCGTTGGACCTGACCGCGAACAAACCATAATCAGGTATCAGGAAGTTTAATATCAAATAATACTCTCTAAAAGGAGAACAACATTCTGTGTAATGTGGTTCTCCTTTTTTGTTCATACAGGGTAAAAACCAATGACACTTAATCACGGTATTCCGTTGAAATGACTTTTTCATCCGAAGGGCAACAGGAGTTTCTTTTTCGCTTTTGCAGCAGCGCATTCACTTTCTCATCGTATATTTTAAAAAATCCGATCGGACCTTTCAAATTAACCCGGCAAGTTGATCGTAAAATAAAAAAAGCAATTAACTTTGCACATTGCAAGCAGAACAGAACAATATGTCAATTTGTCATTCGGTATAAACGTCTCAATTGGCATAGATTTTGATTCCATTTTCTACAAACAATTAAAAATAAAAAGCTATGTTTATCGGATATATTATTTTCGGAGTAGTTGCTTTGGTTAGCTGGTTAATTCAAAGCAGGTTAAAATCAAAATTTGAACGTTATTCCAGAATTCCCATTCCACGGGGAATGACAGGAAAGGATGTAGCAGCCAAGATGCTTCATGATAACGGTATTTTCGATGTTCAGGTTATTTCTACAAACGGGCATCTCACCGATCATTACAACCCACTTACCAAAACAGTCAACCTGAGTGAAAACGTATATGCTTCCAGCAGTGTCGCAGCAGCAGCCGTTGCTGCCCATGAATGCGGACATGCCGTGCAACACGCTACAGCTTATGCCCCACTTGCTTTACGGTCAAGACTTGTTCCCGTGGTTAGTTTTGCGTCCAACTGGATGCA
>Ga0302205_10000534_pt1 | contig 15668 bp, 10 predicted proteins | sample II_Fen_E1_3_FD_194582 | JGI IMG/M metagenome (GOLD analysis project Ga0302205, IMG submission 194582) | Peat permafrost microbial communities from Stordalen Mire near Abisko, Sweden - II_Fen_E1_3 | ecosystem: Environmental > Terrestrial > Soil > Wetlands > Permafrost | place: Sweden: Abisko...
GGATTTTTAAAAAAATAGCATAAAAAAAGCACTCCGTCTAATAAATTGAAAATCTGCAATTTATTAGACGGAGTGCTGGTGCCCAGAACAAGACTCGAACTTGCACAACCTTACGGTCACTAGTCCCTGAAACTAGCGTGTCTACCGATTTCACCATCTGGGCAATAAATAAGGTGTTCGTTGTACAAAAGGTGTGCTCAGGATGAGACTCGAACTCACACGGGCTATCGCCCACCACCCCCTCAAAGTGGCGTGTATACCAATTTCACCACCTGAGCAATTCTTTTATACCAAAAGAGCGACCTCCGTCGCTCGTTGAGCGAAAAACGGGACTCGAACCCGCGACCCCGACCTTGGCAAGGTCGTGCTCTACCAACTGAGCTATTTTCGCATTGTTTCCTCAAACTTATTTTGCTACCGCTTGTAGCTCTCGTTTGCGGGGACAAAAGTAAGGCAAATTTTGAAATTACCAAGCGTTTGGGCCAAATTTTTCACCAAAACAACGATATTTTTTCAATCCAAAGGCCTCAATCCATGCGGTTCTTGTAGTCCTCATAACCAAACGTTCTCCAAATCAGATTTTTGCCTTCTAGGGAATGACAGACAAGCGCTGGATGGGAAATACCGTTGAACATGGTCGTTTTTACAATGGTATAATGAATCATATCCTCAAAAACAATCTGATCACCAACCTTCAACGGTTCATCAAAACTCCAGTCACCCATAAAATCACCGGCCAGGCAACTATTTCCACCCATTCGGTAAGTCGGTTTGCCAATAATCGGATCTGAAGAAGCCCCAATTATTCTTGGTTTATACGGCATTTCCAGACAATCCGGCATATGGCAAGCAAAAGACACGTCGAGTATGGCTGTGCTCACGCCTTTATTTTCGACGATATCAACCACCATGGACACCAACCAGCCTGTTTCCCAGGCAAAGGCGCTGCCGGGCTCGAGAATCAGTTTGATATGCGGGAATTCGGCTCTGAAAGCCTTCAGCACCTGTATCAAATGATCGGTGTTGTATCCTTTACGGGTCATCAAGTGTCCCCCACCCATGTTCAACCATTTGATGGATGGTAAATAACGGGCAAATCGACGACGAATCACATCCAGCGTTTTCTCCAGTTCAAAGGAAGTGGATTCGCAAAGGGTATGACAATGAAAACCTTCGATGCCTTCTGGTAGTGCTTCTCCCAATAAGTCGGCAATGACACCCATTCTGGAGCCAGGCGCACAAGGATTGTACAAATCGGTTTCAACACTGGAATATTCTGGATTTATGCGCAGTCCGCAGGAAACTGGATGCTCCTTGAAAGCTTTTGAAACCGGGTAGAATTTTTCGAATTGGCTGAGCGAATTAAAGCTGATGTGACTGCTGTATTTCAGGAAATCCGAAAAATTCGAGTCTGTATAAGCAGGTGAGTAAGTATGTGCCAGACTTCCCATTTCCTCAAAAGCCAATTGTGCTTCAAAAACGGAACTTGCTGTGGACGATGGGATGTATTCTTTGACTATTGGAAAGGCCTTCCATAAGGCAAAGGCTTTGAAAGCCAAAATGATTTCCGCACCGGAAGCATCTTGAACCGATTTGATCAAGGCAAGGTTCTGACGGAGCAGTGCTTCGTCCAGCACAAAGGCTGGTGATGGAATAGCTTTAAAATCAATCATTTGTTCAGGTAAGAATGGTAAAGCGTGCAAATTTAAGCAATAATTTCTTATATCCGGAAGTCTCGAATTCCACTTCGACCTTGGCATTGTCTCCCGTGCCCTCCAACGATTGGACCACACCTTTTCCGAAACGTTCATGCGCAATCTTGGTCCCCACATTCAAGCCAGTGATATCGGAGGCAAAACCCGATGTTGAGGCAACCGTTGATGGCGCGGCGGCCTGATGCTTAACTTTTTGAAGTGGCTTCCCCGTGGATGAAACAGGTGTACCGGCAGAAGTGACTCGTGGCATAGTCGGTTTCTCCTCAAATGCTCTGTATTTGGATGGGAACGTTCGACTTTGGTACGTGACAGTCGTTTCTAAGGTTCCTGATTCAGACGGGTAATCCAACAACGATGGGTCAAGATCCTTCAAAAACCGACTCGGCCGGGTAAAATTGCTCGTACCGTTCCGAAAACGACTTTTTGCATAGCTCAGTACGCAGACCTGTTCTGCCCGAGTAATGGCCACATAGAGCAAACGCCGCTCCTCTTCCATATCCTTTTCGGATTCCAAACTGTGGGAAGAAGGAAACAGGTCTTCCTCCAAGCCAGCCACAAATACATTCTTGAATTCCAGGCCTTTGGCTGCATGAATGGTCATGAGTGTAATGCGTTCTCCTTCGTTGTTTTTAGACTCGTCCTGATCGGTCAGCAAGGATACTTCCTGCAAATAATCGGTCAGAAAAACAGATTCATTTCCTTCCTCGATTCTGGAAAGAACGAATTCATTCATTCCACCGAGCAAGGCTTGAATATTTTCTTTTCGGCTCAGTGTTTCAGGGGATTGATCCTCTTCCGCTTCCCGTTTTATCCCTGAATCCACCAATAACTTTTGTGTCACTTCAAACACATTTTTCGAACCCACCAACGGATGAAACGATTCGATTAGGGTTCGAAAACCTTCTAATTTCTTTGCCGTACCCGAATTGATCTGTACACTATAAAATGGAATGTCATTTAGGACCGTCCATAAGCTGACTCCGTTTTCGGAAGCAGCATGGATCAATTTCTGCAAGGTCGTATCCCCAATTCCACGCACGGGGTAATTGATAATCCGTTTGAATGCTTCCTCATCAGCCGAATTCAGTATCAACCTTAAATAAGCTATCACATCTTTTATTTCCTTGCGTTGATAAAAGGAAAGGCCTCCGTAAACCCTGTACGGCAAGTTCCTTTTGCGCAACGCTTCCTCAAAGATGCGGGATTGTGCGTTGGTACGGTATAAGATGACAAAGTCGTTGAAACTGTCGAATGCGCTGAGGCGCATCTCACTGATTTTGTTGGCTACCATAAAGCCTTCTTCCAAATCGGAATAGGCGGTCAACACTCTGATTTTTTGACCCGTTTCCTTATCGGAGAAAACGGTTTTTTGGATTTGTCCTTTATTTTTGGAAATCAGGCTATTGGCTGCATTGACAATGGTCTTGGTCGACCTATAGTTCTGCTCCAACTTGAATAGTTTGCCTTCCGGATAAGTCGTTTTGAAATTCAGGATGTTTTCGATGTTTGCCCCACGAAAAGAATAAATGCTTTGCGAATCGTCTCCCACCACACAAACCCGATGGTGCTTTTCAGCCAACTTCCTGACAATGAGGTATTGGGAGAAATTCGTATCTTGATACTCATCAACCAGGATAAACTGGAATTGTTGCTGATACCGCGCCAATATATCCGGTCGATCCCTGAACAAAACGTTCGTCTGAAAAAGCAGGTCGTCAAAATCCATGGCTGAAGCCAAGCGACAACGATTCACATACCTCAGGTAAATCTCTTTGATAAGTGGGCGTTTGCTCAGAATATCCTGTTTGATCAGGTCCCCGTTGGCAGCGTAGGCCTCAGGTGCTATCAAATCGTTCTTAGCTGCTGAAATCCGTCCATAGACTGCATTTACTTTGTAAATCTTATCATCAAGCCCCATCTCCTTAAGGATGGTTTTGAGCAAACTCTTGCTGTCAGCGGTGTCGTAGATGGTAAAACCACCGGGAAAACCGATGGCATCGCATTCAGCACGCAGAATTTTGAAAAAAAGCGAGTGGAAGGTGCCCATCCAAAGCCTAGAGGCTGCTTCCGGATCAACGAGCGTAGCGATGCGCTCTTTCATTTCACGGGCAGCCTTGTTGGTGAACGTGAGCGCCAGAATGGTCCAGGGTCGGTAACCCTCCTGAATGAGGCAGGCAACCTTGTACGTCAGCACACGCGTCTTACCAGATCCAGCTCCAGCTATTACGAGTGAGGGACCGGCATTGTAAAGCACAGCCTCACGTTGGCTATTATTCAGATTATCAAGCAATTTATTCACATTCAATAGGGAAAAATGGTGAATTTCAAAGGTAGTCCATATTTTCAAATGCCCAAAGCGCAATTGCATCCTTTAAAAGAAAAATGGAACATTCGCAAATAAACCATCATAAACAAAATCGATGAAGAGATAGACTTCTGAAATTAACAATTCGGCAAAAACTGTTGTATATTTGCTCACATCAACAGAAAAATCATTAACCTAATAAATTTAAAAAATGACCTTCAGTTTACCAACCCTTCCGTATGCCCCTACGGCGCTCGAACCCATCATTAGTGAAAAGACCCTTTCTTTCCATTATGGAAAGCACCATCAGACCTATGTGGACAACCTTAATAAAATGGTTCCGGGCACTGCTTTTGAGAACTCCAGTCTGGAAGAAATTATTAAAACCGCTCCTGCCGGACCGATTTTTAACAACGCCGCTCAGATTTGGAACCACACCTTCTACTTCGAAGCATTGACGGCTGCAGGCAAGGCCGTTCCCGCACTACACGAAATTGAAGCTCAATATGGTAGCTTTGACGCCTTCAAGGACGAATTCAGCAAAGCCGCTGTTGCCCTATTTGGTGCTGGCTGGCTCTGGCTGGTCAAAGACGCCGCTGGAAAACTACAGATCGTTGCCGAAAGCAATGCTGGCAACCCAATGACAAAAGGTCTGAAACCTCTTCTTTGTTTTGACGTTTGGGAACATGCCTATTACCTGGATTACCAGAACCGCAGAGCCGAACACGTGACCAAAATTTGGGACATCCTGAATTGGGAAGTGATTTTGAAGCGTTTCTAAACGGTATAGATAAAAAAATCCCCGCCAATTATTTGACGGGGATTTTTTTATTAAATGGTTTCTGTTACAACAAACCTGAGTTAAACTTTTCGCTTGATAACGCATCAACCGACAGACTTTCCGGATCTTCGACAGGAGTCATGGAGTCGAGTGTCAAAGAAATATCACTATCAAGTTCTACTCTGAAAATTTGTGGGAGGCTATATGCCACTTTAGTATTTGTTTTCATGATTCGTCTCATTTTACTTATTGATAACTACTTTCTGTGTGGTCTGGAATCCTACCGCAGAAACGGTTACCAGATATATGCCCGGTTTGAGGCGTGTATTCAAAGTGGTCGAAGCTGCATTGGTTTTCGAAGTGGAAATCAACTGACCAAGAGCATTGTGAACGACGATATTGGCCTGCTGATTACCCAAACCGACAACGTCAACCTGGATTGAACCGTTTTCGGTAGCGAACACGCCAGCAGAGGCTTTCGAAGTAGTATTCAGATTCGTGGCAACTTTGCTAATCAATATACTGAATCGATCGAGAGTAGTTGTCGCATCAGAAGTAAATGTATATTCAGGTGCAACTGTAAGATCCTGAACCGTATTCAATGCTCTATCTTTCAGAATGACTTTTGAACCTTCTTCCAAATTGACCAGTTCGGTCGCTTTCAAAGTAAAGGTACCTGCCTTGCCAGTTCTGAAACCAAGGGCTAGCTCTTTGCTGTTCGCAATTGGAGCCATACCGTTAATGGTCATTTCATCCTTACCTACCATCGTGTAGATTTCTGGAATATTGACGTCACTATTCGACATTTTGTAGGTATCATACAAATCCAATGCATCAACAGCATTCGGATAGAATCCAATTAATGTCTCATCAGAAATCAATCCATTTGAAACCTGCAAACGTACCTTGGCGGCATCTGTAGCTTGACGAAGCTGAAGAAGGGTCTGGTTTGAACGGACAGCGTTTGTATAGCTCAGTGTTCCATTACCCTCTACAGCCGTACATTTCACCCAAAAGGCCTGCATGGGAGCAATATATTTGTTCATTGTACCACTGCTTCCGTTAACAGTACAATCACCAGATGCACCATTATAAGAATCAAATACCATCACATTTCCAACAGAATTGTAGGAACGTGTCCAGTAATCATTGGCCACATTGGACTTAACAACCCCTGTCCAGTCAATCCAGGAAGGATACGGATTACCAACGAGGTTATATCCGCGCTTGGCATTTGTGGTTCCTGTAGAAGACACGGTTACAACTTTATTTCCAGTAAATGGAACACCAGTAAAGCTCAAGGTATTATTGCCATTCATTCTGGCAACATAGCCTTTACCAACCGCCAGAAGCGAGTCGATCGTAGTAATCTGAACATATCCATTGTCGGTACCCAATCGACCTTCGCTATGTGACCATAGTTTATTAGCCGGCAATGCAGCTGCTACGCTAAACGCAGAACTGTATATTCCAGTTACCGGAACGGCAACATACCACATACGACCTTTCAATGTATTGGTTTCATCAAAACGACCTGCAAGGTATTGTTTAACGACACCAGATGTGATGGTTGAAGTACCATTGTCCACAAAGGAACCGGTACCGGTGGCGTCGCTTTCGATGGTCAAGTTGGAAGCAGTCAATGTTTTTCCAGTACTTAGAGTTAGGCTTGAACCCGGTGCCAAATCTATGTTTCTTGCATAAGCATTTTTATCAATGGTCAAAGTACCACTTGACAAAGTCACATCATCACCAGCAAGTGGCACACGGCTGCCAGACCAGTTGGAAGCATTTCCCCAAGTGTTGTCCACTGCACCGGTAAATGTATTTGAAATTTGTGAATTTAGCGTCAAATCAGCGATAGCAGAAAGTACTTGAGCAGAGGATGTTATGTTTAAATAATAAACTCCGGTTGTAGGAACAGAAATATTAATCACAGCAAAGTCAAACAACAAGCCGTTTGTCGTGGTTGTAACAGTGCCTGATGCTATAGGACTTGTGGAACTCTTTGTAGAATTGACACCGAATGTCAACGTCGCTGCCCCGTTGTGACTTGCAGCCTTGCCCGTAATTTGATATACGGTGCCTGCTTGAAGAGTAACCGGGTAACTAAATATACGACCGGCATTCCCATCCCAACGAGTCAACAAAATACGACCATCGTAATTGTTACCTCCATAGGTATACGTCACACCTGCAGCAGCAGTGGCGTTTAACCCACCGGTTATATCAATTAATCGACAGGTTCCAGTTGTTGTTCCATTTGCAGCAATCCAAGTTACAGCAGGATTTGCAGACCAACCTGAAACGGATGGAATTGACAAAAGCGCATCGGTAGATGTACCTAATGCCCAATCAGTAAACGCGTAATTACCTGTAGTCCAACTTACTGTGTAATCATTGTGATTCAAGGTATTGTATGAAGTACAACCTAAAGTGGCACTGGTATTTCCTGAATTCAAGACTGCACCATTGTTGGTGATTGATGCTACAGAAGAGGTGGGTATTCCAGTCAGCGTAATACCTGTGACATCAGCGGGTTGTTTGGGTATTGAATAGGAATAGGTTCCTGATGCAAATACGGGACTTAATGAACCAGCACTTAATGCAATATTTGAAAATGTTGCAGATTCCACATCCGATGAGGCAACAGCTACCGAACAAGCTGTCAAACCACTGGTAATGCCAATGCTACCAGATGCATTCACAGCAGTATTAACCCAAGTTACAGTAATGGTGTTGGTCTGATTGGCACTTGCCAATGGAATGGTATAGGTTGGTGAAGAACCTGTAACATTACTTCCACTTAGTGTTACATTGGATGGAACAGTTAGTGTGATATCTCTGAGAAGACTTGATCCTGTAAGATCAAACGTTTTTGCAGGAATGTCATTCGTTAAATTCAATGTAGGAACAGATGTAGTCAATAATGCATTTCCCAAATAGAATAATTTAAAATTATCCACACCGGCCCAGTTACTGGTAATGGTCCCTTTCAGTTCAAAACCTAGATTAATGGTTCCACTTGTTACCGAAACATTATCCACCGTATAGGTTGCCCCGGTATTTACAACAGCTGTATTACTCGTATTTAGAAAAATATCGGCACCGGTGGTGACAAGTGAGGTATTGGATTGCTTTATTGCGTGAGCTGTCGCCGTCAATCTATACATACCACTGGGGACATTATTGATGGTTTGAGTAATGGATGCCGCAGTAAGATTGCTTGTTTGAGCTACATATTTTTCAACATACATATTCCCGTCTTTAGTCCAACCAGCTCCAGGAATATTGCTTTGTGTTTTAACATCATTATTGGCATTAGCCCAACCTGGATAAGTCACCAAACCAGTAATTTGTAAGGCTTCAAAACTTGGATTGACAATAAATTGTGTCATATCATAAACATCACCAGAAACAAAATCAATCGCTACATTTTCAGGTGCATAAGCGGTACCTGAATAATACGTTGCTGACGACACGCCTGTTATACCTGGAGTTGTGACACTTACCGAACCTTCAACCAAAGCTATGTAATCAAACTGTGCCAATGGGTCAGAACCCGAATTGGCCGTATTTGCTGCAGTATTTTTAAAAGTAAAATAGCTCGTACCACTTACATTTTGTGGTGTATGTAAGATGGTTGAAAAGGAACCGAGTTTCGTATTACCAAGTTGCAGAACTTTGTTGTCATATTCCATTCCATTGACGGTGGAACCAAGCCCAATGTTAAAATAGGCATAAGCATTACCTCCAAGGCTTTCGTAAACAATCACTTTATAGGACGTTCCGGGCTTGATGGTAGTATTAATTGGTTGATAAAAATAATCACTATTTCCTGAACCTCTCCAGATACAGGCATAAGATCCATTGACTGCGCTACCAGAAAGCATTCCTACGCGAATACTATTCGTTGTTGCATTAATAGTCACACTCGTGGCCCACGGTGATGCGAAGGTATATTTTGCAGAAGTGGTACCTGCAGTGCCAGCAACTAATGTGCCTAATGTTTCAAAACTGGCATTTTGCAGCAGGTTGCTTGAATTGGTTGCTGCATCAGCATTGGTAATTGTCGGATAATTAATGGTTAATGTAGGTGTAAGTGTCGTCATGTATACACTACCCTCATACACATACACTTTGCCATTTTTTTGAGAGAAACGAACTGTACCGTTGGTCGTAGGAGTATACGTATATACTCCACCTGCCACTGAGATTGGATTACCTACAGTACCCTGTACCTCAAGTGTATAATCACCTTCAATAGGTGTGAATGTTGATAAATTCGCAGATGTCCCGCCGAAGCTTTGGAGTGGAGACAAATACGGAATCACATTAACTGCCTGTATGCTTACCGCAGACATAAGGCACAATAAGGCAAGTAGAATGCCCTTTCCTTTAGCTAGTTGTTTTTGGTTCATAGTATCAATAATAAAGTTTAGGTAGAAATGGTTCAGAAATAGAGTTGAATATTATCTTAAACGTAATAGGAGTCCATGGTACAATAAATAACTGAAAATTCGTGTATCACCACCTTTTCAGTAAACAAGAAAATAAAAGTACTTAAAATAAGCTATTTGGGAATGTTGTATGAATCTGAATGGACAAATATCAAGAAATAATCAATAACGCTTGTCGGAAATTCATTCAAATAAGGTAGAAAAAATATTCAAATCAAGGCTGACCAATTAATATGTTAGATTCCAGACATCTGAAAAATAGACACGATGGATGAATGCAATCATTTGAGATTTTATACAAAAAAAACATCCCTGCAGAGAAGCGGGATGTTATCCAAAAACGTCAGTATTGAATGTTAGACCAATTTCTGGTCTATAAATATGCAAATGCTATTTAGTTCACCAACTTCAGAAAATTCGCAGGTACCGGCGTTTCGAACGAATGATTTTCGCCGGTGGCTGGATGCGTAAATGACAGAATGTTGGCGTGCAGGGCAAGGCGCTTGATGGCGCAAGGATGACCTCCGTATTTAATGTCTCCAGCGAGCGGGAAACCGATGCTGTTCATCTGAACACGAATCTGATTTTTGCGGCCCGTTTCGAGGTCCATTTCAACCAAGGAATAATTGTCACCTGCTTTCACCACTCGGTAATGCGTGATGGCCAGTTGACCCTCTTCGGGGTTCTGGCTGGCATAGACAATGAGAGCTTTGCTTTCCCACAAATACGATTTGATGGTACCGATGCCGGAGCCGTCGCCGGTTTCCAGTTTGCCTTCGACAACAGCTACATAGCGGCGTTGATTCACGGCGAATTTCCAGTTGTTCTGCATGGCATACTGAATGTCCTGGTTTTTTGCAAAAAGCATCAAGCCGGAAGTTTCACGATCCAAGCGGTGAACGACGAAAATTTTGTTGGCTGCATTCTGCTTCTTGACGTATTCGCTCAGGATGCTGTAGGCGGTGCGTATTTTTTCTTTCGAAGTGGCGATGGAAAGCAACCCAGCAGCTTTGTCAACTACCAAAAGGTGTTTGTCTTCGTATATAATCTTAAGTTGCGGATCCTGAAGTGTCACCCAACCTTTGCTCCAACTGACGAACACTTCGTCACCTGCACTGAGCTGATGGTCAAACTGGCGGATCACTTGCTTCTTGATGGTAATCTGCTGGTTGTGCAGCAGCGATTTGATGGTGGTGCGGCTTTGATCTTTGAGGTATTTGGCCAGAAAATCCATGAGAATCATAGGTTCACTCACCGTAAGTTTGGTGATGGGCTTCCTTTTAGGACCAGTCTTTTCAGCTGGATTGACTGCCGGTACTGCCGGTTTCTCTCCGCGTGGAGCCTTAGTCGTGCGGTAAGGCTTCCCGGATGTTGTTGAAGCGGGTTTTTGAGCCGAATAAGCAGGCTTTTTGCGAGGTGTGGAAGGTACAGGCATCGTCGTAATTTTTTGCAAAGATAGGCTTTTATTTTTACCTTTGCGCTATGCTGGAAACCTACATCAAACGCATCGCCGGCGAGCTTCAGCTTCCGCAGAACGGCGTCAGAAACACGCTTCAGTTGTTTTCTGAAGACGCAACCATTCCCTTTATCAGCCGTTACCGCAAGGAAAGGACAGGTGGTTTGGACGAAGTCCAGATCGGAGCCATCTCCGACCTGTACGACAAACTAAGGGATTTGGACAAGCGCAAACAAGCCATTCTTTCGTCCATCGAAGAGCAAGGTAAATTGACCCCCGAATTGAAACGCCGCATCGACGAGTGCTTTCTAATGAACGAACTGGAGGATATTTACCTGCCCTACAAGCCAAAACGCCATACCAGGGCTGAACTCGCCCGTGAAAAGGGTTTGGAGCCCTTGGCCAGGATGCTGATGGCTCAAAACTTCAGCGGCGTGGAACGTGCTGCATTGGGTTTCATCAAAAAGGACGTTGCCAACGTCGATGAAGCCCTGAAAGGTGCCAGAGACATCATTGCTGAATGGGTTAATGAGCACGAACGCGCCCGCCAGATGGTCCGTAACCGGTTCCGCAGAGAAGCGACCATCAGTTCTAAAGTGATAAAAGGCAAGGAAAAGGAAGCCGAGAAGTACAAGGATTATTTCGACTACACGGAACCATTGAGAAAATGCTCTTCCCACCGTTATTTAGCTGTGACACGCGGTGAAAGCGAAGGATTCTTGAGAGTGACCATCACCCCTGACGACGAGGTCTGTTGCGAAGACCTCAACAAACTGTTCGTCAAGGGCGTATTCGATTCTTCCCGTCAAGTGGGAGAAGCCGTCAAAGACGGTTATAAGAGGTTGCTGAAGCCTTCCATCGAGACCGAATTCGCTGTACTCACCAAAGAAAAATCCGATGAGGAAGCCATCCGAATATTTGTTGATAACCTGAAGCAATTGCTCCTCGCTCCTCCCCTCGGTCAAAAAAGGGTTTTGGGCGTCGATCCGGGATACCGGACAGGTTGTAAGATTGTTTGCCTGGATGCACAAGGCAAATTGGTGCACAACGAAACCATCTATCCGCACGCTCCGCAGCATGAAACGGTTCTGGCAAGCAAAAAAATCGCCCATCTGGTGGAAAGCTATGACATTCAGGCCATTGCCATCGGAAACGGAACTGCTTCCCGTGAAACGGAAGAATTTATTCAGAACATTCGATACGACCGAAAAATTCAAGTTTTTGTCGTGAGCGAAAACGGGGCCTCCATTTATTCCGCTTCCAAAATTGCGAGGGAAGAATTTCCCGAATACGATGTGACGGTGCGTGGTTCAGTTTCCATCGGACGCCGCCTGATGGATCCCTTGGCAGAATTGGTCAAGATTGACCCGAAGTCCATCGGGGTAGGTCAATATCAACACGATGTGGATCAGGGCAAGCTTAAAAAATCGTTGGACCAGACGGTCATCAATTGCGTGAATCAGGTGGGTGTAAATCTGAATACCGCCAGCAAGTACCTCCTCACCTATGTTTCAGGCCTTAGTGCCACAATGGCCCAAAACATCGTGGATTACCGGGATGAGCACGGCGCCTTTAAAAGCCGAAGCGAATTGCTGAAAGTGTCCAGACTGGGACCGAAGGCCTATGAGCAGGCTGCTGGCTTCTTAAGGATTCCAGACGCGATGAATCCGCTTGACAATTCAGCCGTGCATCCGGAACGCTACGACCTGGTTGAAAAAATGGCCAAGGATGCGAAATGCACCGTATTGGACCTAGTGAAACAAAAGGAACGCAGAACCACCATCCAACTGGAGAAATACCTTTCTGAAAACGTTGGAATGCCAACCTTGCAGGACATTATGCAGGAACTGGACAAACCAGGCCGTGACCCCCGTAGCAAAATCGAGGTGTTCGAATTCGACAAAACCATCCGAAAGATTGAAGACGTCCATGCCGGAATGGTTCTTCCAGGAATCGTGACCAATATAACGGCATTTGGTTGTTTCGTCGACTTCGGCATCAAGGAAAACGGGCTGGTGCATCTTTCTCAAATGGCTGACCGCTACATAACCGATCCATCGCAGGTGGTCAGCCTTCATCAGCACGTCCGCGTCAAAGTCGTGAGTGTGGATTTGGAAAGGCACCGCATTCAACTGACCATGAAATCGGTTGATGCATAGCCTTTTGGATTTCTTTTTACGCTTTCAGGGAAAAAAGGCAGGATAAAATTTTTGAGTTTCTCCTAATTATCGTACTTTTGCACCCGTTCTCCAAAATTAAGAATGACTCGGTAGCTCAGTTGGTAGAGCAATTGACTCTTAATCAATGGGTCGAGGGTTCGAGCCCCTCCCGGGTCACTTCAATTAAAGCACTTACGATTTGATCGTGGGTGCTTTTTTCTTGGAAAAAATGCTACTTTTGAAACTTCAAAATCAAATACTGCCGACATGCCTTTCAAACCCGTAAAAACATTCAGACATCTGCAAAATCGCTTCTGTCCTTTCAGCTATCAATATGTGGATTCAAAAGACTTTCGTTTTCTCAAGCGAAAAATCAACTTATTTTTCACGTTGTTTCCTCAAAAGAAAAAAGCATTTAAAGCAGAAATAGACTTCCTTAATCAACATTCCTTAGAAAACAAAAACGTGAGCATGGTTTGGCCATATCCCTACGTCAAATCATACGAGGCCAGGAACATAGAAGTTTTTAAGGATGTAAGCAACGACCTTTTTTATGTGCTCCAAGGAGGGAGAAAACTTTATTTCAGCCGCAAATTCCGTTCTATCGAAGCTGTTCAGGATAATTACAACAGCTTGGTGGTTGAACAAAATCCGGATTCACCCCATTTGTATTTGAAATCAGGCTTTCAGGTAAATGAAGGTGATTTCGTGGTTGACATTGGTGCAGCTGAAGGCAACTTTTCACTGGACATTGTGGAAAAGGCCGGTAAGATTGTCATCATCGAAGCCGAAGCTCATTGGATTGAGGCTTTGAATGCCACTTTTGAGCCTTGGAAAGACAAAGTCGAGATTATTCACAAGTATATATCAGATACCAATACCGATCGTTGCGCTACGCTAAAAAGCATCGTCGGTGAAAGACCCATCGATTTTCTCAAATTAGATGTGGAAGGAGCCGAAATGTCCATCCTGAAAAGTTCAGCAGACATATTGAGTCGCAAACAGGTCCGAAAGCTGGCTGTTTGCACCTACCACAAGAAAAACGACGAAAAAAACTTTGATAAACTATTGAAGGGTTATGGCTATGAAATCAGCCAAACTCCGGGCATCATGTTGTTTGTCTATGGTAAACTGGCTCCGCCTTATTTCAGAAAAGTATTGATGCAGGCAGTTGCACGCCCTTAACAACTTGCAATACTGCACAATAATTGTATATTTGTGCAAGATCGAGTATTACTCGAAGGCAGCTTTTCTATTATAAAAATCTTATAATCAACAATTTGAATTATGAAGACAAAACTTCTCACCTTGGTTCTCATCCTGATGGTCATTCAATTTGGTGCGAAGGCACAATCCAAAGCGGATCGCATCATCGGTTATTACTTGACTGTAGATGACGAAACCGGAAAGGACAAATCTCAGGTCCAGATTTTCAAAGCTACAACCGGCAAATATTTCGGTAAAATAGTTTGGTTGGCTGAACCCACTAAAAATGGAAAAGCGAAGGTTGACGAAGACAATCCTGACAAAGCATTGCAAAGCCGCCCAATCCTTGGTTTACAATTGCTTAAGGGGTTTTCTTTTGATGAAAAAACCGGAGAATGGAACAATGGAACAATCTACAATCCGACAGGAGGCAAGACCTACAACTGCTTCATGAAATTTGATGGTAACAAATTGAAAATCCGCGGTTTTATAGGTGCAGCTTGGATGGGTCTGGGTAAGACAGCAACCTGGATTAAGGAAGATGCCCAACGACAAGTCAAATAATTCCTAAACACATAAAAGAAAATGACCCATACCGGTATTCCGATATGGGTCATTTTTATAAGTGTCAGAGCAATCTTATCTCAGCTTTAAACCAACTGTTACATTAAGTGGAGTGTAGGGTATTGTTTTATCCGTAACGTTAAAACCGGAGATCTGATCGGCTAGTGGAGTATCGGTCAAATACGTGTACCGAACATCAGCAGTAATGAAACCAAGTAAATCAATACCGGCACCAACCAACCATTCCATCTTTTTTGAACTTGCATCAAGAGTATTGTCTGAACTCATTGGTATAGACCAACTTGGGCCGCCCATGATGTGAAGACTGAACAATCCCAGATTTAAAAAACGAAGTCCAAGCATTACAGGAACCCTAATTTCTTGAGCGTTAGTAGATGCTGCACCGCCAATTCCCGGAGTAGTCGTCACTGCATAATACGCTTCAGGTTGCAGATACAACGTGCGACCAAACTGCATCATCACACCAGCTTGCCATTTTTCTTTCAAACGGTCTGTAACGGAAGTGAAATCACTGGGTATACCATTTACAATGTCCGTACCAAATTTAGGACCAATCCAGAATCTGGGTTTGTGTGTTTTTTTGGTAGATGAATACGACTGAGTATTGTCCGTTGCATTGGACTGGATGATGGTTACATCTTGGGCAAAAGCCTGCATGGAAAAGACAACGAGCAATGCGCTAAGCACGAGTTTTGTTTTCATTTGGTATAAATTTTTTAGACCTTATTTGGAAACTTACAGTTGTTTGAATTATCCTGATGAAAAGTAGATTGAAGACCTTAAGGTTAAATTTTGTAAACCTTTTCGAATGCAAAAATACTTAAAACTATTTTATTTGCAAGAAAAGCGCTTTTTTTTGCAAAAAAAAGTTTCCTGCCACTTATAAGACTATGTTCAGGGATAATTGTTAACAAAGAATTTGTATTTCGCGCTTATTTCTTTAAAAAATTGTAGGTTTGTATAAGGAACCCATTTTATTTCTTTTAAACATGTACAAAAAG
>Ga0302205_10000536_pt1 | contig 15598 bp, 12 predicted proteins | sample II_Fen_E1_3_FD_194582 | JGI IMG/M metagenome (GOLD analysis project Ga0302205, IMG submission 194582) | Peat permafrost microbial communities from Stordalen Mire near Abisko, Sweden - II_Fen_E1_3 | ecosystem: Environmental > Terrestrial > Soil > Wetlands > Permafrost | place: Sweden: Abisko...
TCCGTTTCGCCAGGTCAACGAATACCCAACCGGCTGATACTTCGAATGCCTTTTTAACGGTCATATCCCTGTAAATCTCCGGACGGTAACCATACAGCATGGTATCCTGTTTCTCCGTAAACTTCACGATTTCATTTTCATCTGTAATAACCCCCGATTGCAAGGCTATCAACAGATTCACTATTTTAAACGTGGAAGCAGGCAAGGTTGCTTTGTTTGCATCTGCCGCATCGCTATACATCCATTTTTTATTTTTGTAATCGTAAATGGTCGTGCTGCCCTGTACCCTGCACTTTTTAAAAGGGGTAACCAGTTCCACCTGCGCGGTGGCAAGTACTGAATACAGGAGTGTAAAGATGATACCGGTTACTCTCATTCTTTTCATGTTCTTTTCACACTCCCCTTTAGGGGTTGGGGGTTCTTTTTAGGAGCCGGGGGCTCTTTTTTAATGCCATTTATAGTTTGTTCCGGCTAAAGGGTCAATACTTTTAAAGTCTTTAAAATTAGTTCTCTCGTTATTTTCCCACCAGTCATTGTAAGCTTTTGCCACTACTTCCTGCGACAGGGTATCATACACCAGTATCATTTCGGTTGAGTCCCGGAGTGCCAGTATCGGGCTTTGGGACGGAAACCTCTGTATCAACCGGTCACTTTGTATAGCTACCGACCTGATGGATTCAATGGTCCATATCACATACATTCCCAACGTACATTTGGGTACATAATAGGAAGAAATCGGATTACAGGGAAAGTCCCTGATGACCGTGGTGTCATTTCTGTATGCAAGCAGTGCCGGGATATCCTGGCACGTAAACGCCGGCAGGTTCAATGAATCATATTGGTTTGCCTTCAATAATTCGATATACCTGTCCACTGTGAGGCTGCTGACTTCCTTGTTATCAGCACAACTCATAAATCCCAAAAAAGTAATCAGTACGATGAATGTTTTTACTGTTTTCATGATTTTTTTGCTTAAATTTATAAAGAAGTAATAAGAATGATATCTGAATACTAAAATGCGATCTTATATTGTCTCAATTACTTATTTATCCCGCATTTATTCACTCCAAACTCCATTCTTAAACAGTTGGAACCATTTTTCAATATCTTGTTTCTTCCGCAATTTTATGCTCGTAAAGATCTCCCTCGCAAATTCAATCGGGGCAATCCCTTTAGCAGTAATAATATTTTTATCGGTAACAGCTAGCCGATTTATATAATGTATTTCTCCTGAATATTGTGGTGCAATCTGCTTTAGGTAATATAAGTCATTGCTTGTATGTTTCAGATGATCTAAAAACCCCTGCTTCCCTAAATAGGTAGTGGCAGCACAAATGGCAGCAATCGTTTTCCCACCATCAAATAGAGTGTTAACCAATACATCCAGTTCACAATTCTCATCTTTTTCCCAGGCAGTACCTCCCGGAAGAATAAGCATATTCACCTTTTCTGCTTGGATTTCCTTCAACGATACGTCCGGTACTATCCGCAATCCTCCCATAGAAGTCACCGGACTTCCATCGGCTGAGAAATAAATTAAATCAAACTCTTTACTTTTCTTGATTTCAGGTGAGAGATAGGCTATTTCCCAATCTGAAAAACCATTAAATAAGAATACAAATATATATTTTTTCTTCATAAAAAATCCGCAATTTTTATTTTGTTTGTTTTTGTTGCTCCCATTCTAATTATTTGTATAATCCAGGTAACTTTATGTTAGAGCGAAACATCAATTATACTGAAAAACAATGTCGTTTTCACCTGATTCTAAAATTTCTTTTTTCTTTCCTATTACTGTAATTTTCTACTATCTGTTTTCATCTGATCTGTCAGCTTCAACTATGTTCAGAGAATTGCCGAGCCAAATTGATTGCGGTAGTAAAACCTGTTGATTGCACAACACCCATCCACTGAATTAAAAACCGCGAATCAAAGCTTCGTTATTATCTTTTTTTTATTTCAAAAGTAGGTTTTTACTGCAAACTCGAACTGGTTGATAAAGATCTCTTTAAATCTCGATATGTTGTTTTGCTCGTAAAAGAGTAACATTGCTTTTTTGTAATCCACAGAGTCCACAGTCCGGAATGAAATCGGACAATATCTGTGGCTGATTAAAATAGCGTTACTTACAATTCGTGCTGTCCTTTTATTTCCATCCAGAAATGGTTGAATGTATGAAATCAACACTAAAATCAACAGAGCCTTTTCAAATGTGTTTTCTTTTTTATTCACAAGTTTACAAGCAGATTCCAAGGCTTCACGTATCTGAAATTCATTATCCAACGGCCGATAATTTGTGCCGGAAATACCCACTCTGCGTTTTCTTAAATGCTTGTCAACGGCTAACTCTTTTATAAGTAAACTATGAATGTCTTCTATTTTTAAAATCGATAATGGAATTAAATAATCCGGGTTTTCGACTATAAAATCTATTGCGTCTTTGTGATTCAGAAGCATAATTGCCTCTTCTTTCGTTTTCCCTGCTGCGGTTTCCTTATTTTTAAGTAATCTTTCTGTCTCCAACAATGAATACGTATTTCCTTCAATCTGAGACGATTTCCAACTTAAATCAATAGCAAGTCGTTCAAGCTCTTTTTTGTATTCATAGTCCGATAATTGTGAACAGTTCTCGGTGTATTTTTCTTGTAAATCTGCTAACTTTGAGAGTTCAGTCTCAGTTAGAATATCACTCTTGTCCAATAATTCAAAGATGTCAAAATTAAACTCTTTTTTGATTTGCCTTTCGTCAATCTCCTTTTCATAGTAACCGTCTAAGTCAATTGAATATAATAATTCATAGGACGGTGAAATAAAATATCTTGTTCCTCTCCCTTTTCCCTCAGAAACTAAGTACTTCTCAGTTAGAAGTTGAGATAAAAGTCGTTTAACTGTCGAATAGCTAATCGCAGTTGCAAACTCTTTCTGAATATCGCCTGAAGAGCAGCTTGCATGGTTCTGAATGAAATTTAAAATTTCTAGTTGTCTCGTTTCTGGCATAGTTTTGTGTTTTATAGCTCACAAATATATGAAATACGGCTCAATTGTCATTCTGAACGAGCTTTATTTTTTTTATTATGAGCTATAAATAATCCTGGCTATGGACATTAGGCTTTTTCCAGGAGCTAAACCCGCTAAATTGTCTGAATCAAAATGTACATAATTTTAAAATTATTAGAATGAAGGTATGCTTCATTTAAACTCTTATTCTGTCAATTCATTAATTTTGTGAACCCTGATTCAGCTAATTTATTACTCCGTAGGAGTAAACTTTGTATAACCTCCGGATTTATCTGGGGGATTAAATAAAGAAAAGGAAAAACTCCGTAGGAGTTTCCCGGTGTATGATTTATTCCCTAACTCATTATTCTAAAGATGTATTTTCAATTTGTATTGGTCAACTCCTTTAGAGTTGAGTTAACCTGCATTTCTATTCCCCCAGATAAATCTGGGGGTTATTCACGGAAAACTCTTACAGAGTTTCAATCAGATTATTCAATTTCCCCATTGCAAATGTAAACCAGTTTAATAACTTAAAATACGTACCCACCCAAAACGTTATAGAGCCTCTCTTTTTCTAATTATGAAGTCAAGAAATGACTGATGTATTTATTTAATTAAAATAGCCCCCAAAGATATATACAATCCTTCACAGTATCAACATTCTTTTTAATTAATTTCTGTTTTGTCCTCGGAGCCTTTTCTTGCATAAAAATGGTTGTTGTGATCATTTACAGATCCATGTGATTTTGGCTGCTACTCTAGTTTCCTGCATGAATTCTCTGAATAACGGCTTACTCCGGTTTCGGGTAACCGGGTGTTTCTCTCTTTTGATCCTTACTGAATTGTTTGAATGGATCGTTCATGTCATCCTGCTGTTGTATTTATTCGTATTTAACATATTTGACGCATAGATATCCCTTAGATATCATATCCCATTAATGATATGGGATATCTATGGGATATCTATGGGACATCTAAGGGACATCTATGGGACATCTCACTCATCGTGTTGAATAAGTGCCGGTCAGGTGATGCCGAAAAACCAGATGAAACGGGAGTGTGTAAAACGCCCCGATGGCAGCTTGCGATCAGGGCATTTTAGGTTGGAAAGTATGGTTCGGGGTTGGTTGCAGGGACGGGAGTGAAAACCCGGGGAGTGAATTGCCTGCCGGGTGTGGGCTTACACAGGGCATTTACAGCCTAGGGCTTCACTTTTGCATGCTGTCTGCTTACAATCTTTTCTTCCCAATACACCCACATCAGGAAGATGACGCCGTAGAAAATGTATTTGAATACGTACACGTGCAGGAAATGAAACCAGGTGGGATGGTTTTCGATACAGGCCACGATCACAGCGATCCTGAAAATGTTGAAGAGGTACACAATGGTGAGGTTCAGGGGGATGTACCAGAACTTCTTTACCCAGGGACCGTGTGAGAAGGCCAGGATACAAAAGCAAATGTAAGCCTGCTTCATGCCGGTACACGCCCAGATGATCTGCACTGAATTCCGGTTGGCAAATTGAATGAGGTTGTTTGGTTTCAACGACGCGGTGGATCCGAATACATGCAGGACAGCTGTCGTGACATGGGCGACGTGATGAGCCATCCAGACAAACGGGGTGGAGATGTTGAAACTCCAGAAGGTAACCATGGAGTCACCGGTGGTTGATTCATCGCCCAGAACATTGTATTTCCAGAAGAGATTGGCAACCAGCAAGATCACAAAAAAGAAGAGGATGTCCCGTATAGGCTCCAGCTTTTTCTGAAAATCGTAGGTAGGCTTGTTCATTGGAATTTATATCGGTTATAAGTTATTGCCTTAATGTACAGACATCTTCCTGAATTCCTCTCCAACCTCTTCCGCCCCTCGGGCACTTTCTCCCTCGGAGAAGGAAAGAGGAAAATTGAGAATTCAGGGACTTTGTTGAGTGCGATGAATGAGCTGCATTTCATTCTGCTGCTTCCGTGTTCCCTTTTATAAACTCTATTTCCTTTGTCTTTTTCGTTTGGAGAAAGTACCCGAAGGGGGATAGAGGCCTTAAACATGCTAGTACTAATATCCTGATTTAAAAATAAACGATTATCTGCATAATGTACGAAATCAATATTATTGCTTATGTGTTTCGGTACTTCCGATCGACCGGAATGTTCCAATTGCACTTGAAATTCGTTCTTACTATTTGATTCTACCAAACTGTCGGGACTCTGTCCCTTATCATGATTCATTCAAGGAGCAGAGCTCCGGAATTTTGGGAGATAGATTTGAAATATGAAAATCAATTCAAGGTGCAGCGCACCGATACTTGTCTTGCAACATTAGGACACTTTGCGGATAATCATTTAAAAATAAATAATAGATCCATTTAAATACCCATCATTCAAAACTGATTTGATACACGTGCAAAAGGGACTTCGCTGATGGCACAAAAATCACCCTGTTGGTATTTAAAGTTGCCGGTAATGGCTATCATAGCCGCATTATCGGTGGTAAATGCAAAGGGTGGGATATAGACTTCCCATCCATATTTTGTTCCATGGTCGAGGAATGACTGGCGCAGGGCGGAATTGGCCGATACACCACCTGCTACTGCTACCTGGTTAATGTTCAATTCCTTGGCAGCTTTACGCAGCTTATTCATTAAAATATCTACCACGGTGGCTTGTATCGAGGCACACAAGTCGTTCAGGTTCTCCTCCACGAAGTGTGGGTTTTCCTTGACTTTATCGCGTAACAAATAGAGGAACGAAGTCTTGAGTCCGCTAAAACTGTAATTGTAGTTCTGGATCTGCGGTTTGTTGAAGGTAAAGGCGAGGGGGTTTCCTGTTTTCGCCAGCCTGTCGATATGAGGGCCTCCGGGATAAGGCAGTCCCATGACTTTGGCGCACTTGTCGAACGCTTCGCCGGCTGCATCGTCGATAGTCTGTCCGATCACTTCCATGTTGTCAAAGGCTTTCACCAGGACGATCTGGGAGTTGCCGCCCGAAACGAGCAGGCATAGGAACGGGAAGTGAGGGTGGTGTTCATCCGGCTTTCCCTCGCTGATAAAATGGGCGAGCACATGCGCCTGAAGGTGATTGACATCGATCAGCGGAATATCGAGTGACTGGGCAAGCCCTTTGGCAAACGAAGTCCCCACGAGCAGGGAGCCCAATAGCCCGGGTCCGCGGGTAAAGGCAATGGCACTCAGGTCGGTTTTGTGGATGCCGGCGCGCTTAATGGCTTCGTGCACTACCGGGATTATGTTGAGTTGATGGGCACGGGAAGCGAGTTCAGGGACAACACCCCCGTAACTGGCGTGCACGGCCTGGCTGGCAATCACATTGGAAAGCAGGATGCCGTCGCGGATAACCGATGCCGAAGTATCGTCGCAGGAAGATTCTATGCCTAAAATTATGGTTGGGTTCATGATTTAAAAACGTTATGCAAACTCTAAAATTGTTTAAGCAAATTAACAGGTGTAAATTTACGCAAGACGCCTATGTTATTTTACCGTAATGTGCATTCTAATCCCTGATTCCTTGTAGATTTCAGGAATTATTCTTTACTTTTGCGTAATAAAGATCAAAGGTATAAAAAAAACAGGTAAAATAGTAGTTTTTAGCATTGCGGGAATACTTTTATTTTTCGTAATTATAATTGTGTTGTTTCAAAACAGCATGATTCAAAGTGCTATAACCCGAGCTGTGGTCTCTGAATTGTCGGATAAGCTGCATACGAAAGTCACGGTAGGCGAGATCCGGTATGAGCTGTTTAACGATATTTCCATTCACCGGCTTTATGTAGAGGATCAGCAGCGGGACACCCTGCTGTATGTGGATAAAATGGATGCGCATTTTGACTTCTGGGAATTCTTCAACGGGAAGATTATTATTTCGTCTGTTGCATTTGACCGGCTATCCGCGAATATACGGATCGATAAAGCCGGGCATTCCAATCTCGACTTTGTGATTAAAGCTTTCAAGAAGCCTGCCAGTAAGGATACTACGGCTGTGGAATACCGGATAAAGCGCTTCCGGATGAATAATTCCTCCTTTTCCTTTAGCAATCTGAAGCAGTTTAAGCCGCTTCCCAACGGTGAGTTTAATGGCAATAAGATGAAATTCAGTAGCATTAACGCTGATATTTCGCTGGATGTCCTGAATAAAGATTCCCTGAATGCCCGGATTAATAGTTTAAGTGCCGTGGAACATACCGGACTGGTATTAACCAACCTGCAGACGCAGATACAGGGTTCCAAAAGAGGAGTTAAGATCCCGTTATTTGATGTAAAGATGCCTCATTCGGTGCTTCATCTGGAGAATATCCAACTGAAATACGAAAAACTGGCGGATTTAAGCCACTTCTTCGAAAAGGTACGGATCAATGCCCCTATCAGTAACTCGCACATTGCCTTTTCCGACCTGAAAGCTTTTGTCCCTGAATTCAGAAATGTACGGGGAGCTGCCTCCATCACAGGGTTAATCACCGGCCGTCTTTCGAGCCTGCACTTCCAGAAAATACAGATCAAATACGGAAAATCATTTCTGTTGAATGCCGACCTGGACATCAACGGTTTGCCCGATTCACGCGAATTGTTTATCTACGGGCAAATCAAAGACCTTCAGGTAGAAAAGGCCGACGTACAGGACCTGGTCTCCGAAATAACCAACAAACCATTTGTCATTCCCCAGGAAGTCAACCAGCTGGGGCTGTTACGCTACAAAGGAAATGTGACCGGATTCCTGAACAACCTGGTGGTATTCGGCAACCTGACTACGAACATAGGCAGCGTGTCGACCGATATACTCCTGAAGTTTGAAAACCGGTTGCGGGATTTGATCTATAACGGAACCATTAAATCGTCGAACCTGCAGTTGGGAAAATTGCTGGGAAATAAACAGTTGGGCGCTGTTTCCTTCAACTTAAACACCATTGGCACCAAAAAGCTAAATGCTAAGTTCCAGGGAACCGTGAAAGGAAGATTCTCTGAATTCCAGTTTAATAAATACTCATACCGGGACGTGATCCTGGGAGGGAAATATGATGGCAAAGGATATGATGGGACAATGGATATGAAGGATCAGAACCTGGATGCCCATTTTGCCGGAAAGATCGACCTGACCCATAAATTACCGGTGTATGACTTTGGGCTACGGGTGAAGAAAGTGAATCTGAATGCCCTGAAGCTCATTACCACCTACCCGGGAGCCATCCTCTCATTTAACGGGAATACGAATATAGTGGGCAATTCGCTGGATAATATCAACGGGACTATTCACTTTGACAGCATCCAGTTCACGAATCAGAATAAAACGTTGAAGGTCGACAATATACAATTGATTTCACGTATTGATGCCCAGACAACCCACTTCAGCATTGTATCCGACTATGTGAACGGGGCTTTCAGCGGTAATTTCAGATACAGCACCGTGGGGCACACCATCGATAAGATCATTCAGAAATACCTGCCTTCACTGGCTGATATTGTAAAAAACAAAACTCCCGAAAAATACACCAATCATATCGACATGGACCTGAGGATAGAAAACACTTCTAAAATCTCAGACATTCTTGGCCTGCCATTTTCCCTGGAAGGTGTTTCGACGGTAAGGGGATACATCGATGAACGAACAGACAAGATTGATGTATCTGCCAACATTCCCACCTTTAAATCAAACAAACAGGTACTTGATAACCTGACGTTGCATTTTGACAATCCGGCCCAACAGCTTCAGCTTACTTCGCGGGCACAACTGGAGGGAAAGGATGGAATGCAGAATGTCTTCCTGAGAGCATTTGCGGCCAGGGACTCGGTGACGACCCATTTAGGCTGGCAAAACGCCCAGCAGGTAACTTATGCCGGTGAATTTAATACGGTCACCCGCTTTAAATCGGAGAATGGCAAGACCTCTGCGCAATTGTCGGTATTTCCTTCTCAGATTATTATTTCGGATACCATTTGGAGCATTCATCCCTGCAAGGTGGATTTCAAGGCTGACAGCACGATACAGATTCATAATTTTAATTTTGATAATCACAACCAGTTTGTGCATGTCAACGGAGTATTATCCAAGAAACAGACCGATAGTCTAAACCTGGTGTTGAACGGAGTAGACCTGGATTTTGTAATGGGACTGCTGAAATTAAAAGGAATCGCCATCAGTGGGGTGGTGACAGGGAAGGCTACGTTGCTGAGTGTGCTCAAACAGCCTATCTTTGAAGCCAATATAGCGGTAAAGGATTTTAAATTAAACCATAAATGGCTGGGGAACGGGCACATCTCTTCCAATTGGGATAAGTTGAACAGCCAGCTTCTGGCCAATGGTTCATTCCTCAATGAGAAGAACGACACCATTGTGGTGGCTAAAGGCGTATACACTCCCAGGAATGATACGTTGATAGTGAATTTCGATGCCCGCAATTTCAGCATAGAATTCCTGACTCCATACCTGGAGAGTGTGGTACAGAACCTTAAAGGCTATCTATCCGGCCATATCCGGCTTTTCGGACCCCTGAAACATGGCATTAGCTTTGATGGGGACGGCATTGTGAATAAAGGGCAGGTGTCGGTGAAAATGCTAAATACCACTTACTACCTGCAGGACTCGGTGCACCTGACCCGGAATACCATTGAATTCAGGAATATAAAAATCTATGACCAGGAGCGTAATCCTGCCTCGCTGAATGCCCTGCTGACCCATAACGGTTACTTTCAGCACATGAAGTTTGACGCCAAAATAGCCGGGCGGAATATGCTGGCCTTAAATACACAGGCAGAGGATAATGATTATTTCTTTGGAAAGGCGTATGCCAATGGGACAGTTCATATCTACGGGGACGAAAAGGAAGCCAATATCAATGTAAAGGCGATCTCGCAACCTCAGACCAAATGTTATATCCAAATGGGAGGCAACTCGAAAGCCTCAAATAATTCGTTTATTAATTTTGTAAGTAAAATAAACAGCAATACCAGAAATGCAGTTGCACCCCATAAATCGATGGGGACGGATATGAATGTCAAGGTGAACCTGCAAATTGAATGTACCCCGGATGCGGAGATGGAATTGATTATAGAACCGAAAGCCGGGGATATGATCAGCGGAACCGGTAATGGAAGTCTTCAGGTAGCCTTTGATTCGTACTCAGACCTGAAACTCTACGGCACCTATACTATCGACAGGGGTAATTATTTGTTTACCCTCCAGAACCTGATTCGTAAGGAGTTTAAAGTGGATCAGGGAAGTACCCTTTCCTGGACCGGCAATCCACGAAGTGCCCAGGTTAACATCAGGGCCTTATACCCGCTGACAGCCTCCCTGAAAGATCTGATAGATGCGAATCAACTGGGGAATATGCGCACCAGCATACCCGTAAATTGCGTGTTGAAACTGACGGATAATCTGATGAAGCCGAATATCAAATTTGATATCGACCTGCCTCAAAGTGATGAAGGGGTGAAGCAGCTTGTACGGAATACAATCAATACGGATGAAATGATGAACCGTCAAATCCTGTACCTGTTGGTATTTAACCGGTTCTATACTCCCGATTACATGCGGACGGCAACCACTTCCAACATGGGCACCAATGAGGCAATCTCATTTGGAGTCTCAACCGTGAGTGCCCAGTTGAATAACTGGATTTCACAACTCTCGAAAAGCAATAACCTTTCCTTTGGAATTGATTGGCAACGTTCAGAACAAACTGCCAGCGACGTAGTGCAGGCACAAATACTTTACCAACCCAATAACCGATGGATCGTCAATGGAAATATCGGATACCGGAACGATATCCTGACTACCAATACCAACCGCTTTATCAGTGATGTGGATTTCCAGTACCTGCTGAGTGAATCCGGGAAATTACGGTTTAAAGCCTATAATCATACTGTTGACAGGTATCAGCTTCGTACTGCCACGCAATCGCAGGGAGTAGGTTTTATCTATAAGGAAGATTTTAAAAGTGTGAAGGATCTGTTCAATTACTATTGGCACCTGCTAAGCAACCCTAAAAACAAAACAACCAATGAAGAAATACCCAATACTAAAAAATAACCTGATCTCAGGATTCCTCCTGTTGGTTAGCCCGGGTATCCTGGGCCAGACTGTCGAGAAGTTGTACGTAAATATGCCTGATGCGTTCAATCCTACCCTGACCAGTCAAAATAGGCTGGAGTTGCTGGAATACCATAAAGCCGGGCAGGGAGACAGTATTACCAACCGGTTTGGGCTTAAATCCTATTTGGTGGGCTACGATAGCTTACAGCAGCAAATCGTTGTTAAGAACTCACCCGGCTCAACATTTGAAATGAAGATCCTGCGGCTGGAAGACCATACGCCGGTGGTAGGAATTATTCGTACTGTATGTGCGCCTACGTGCCTGTCCACGGTAGAATTCTACGATACCGCCTGGAACAGGATCCCTGTGCAGTTTACCATGCCAAAAGCCATAGAATGGCTGGATGTGGCAAGCATTCCTTCCGATAAAATCGATGTACAGTGGGCAGGTCACCTGATGGGAATCGGGTTTATATCCCTGCATTTTTCGGATAAGAACCAACAGCTGGTTGCCAAAAACAATACCCTTGATTTCTTAAGCGTGGAGGACCGGAAAGTGGTTGCCCCTTACGTTTCCAATAAGACGCTCTCCTATGAATTGAAAGGCCTGGCCTGGCAACGGAAGCCATAAAAAAAGCCCTGTGCAATTTGCACAGGGCTTTTTTTATAGATCGTAAGATCCTTATTTCTTGTTTTCACCACGTTTGGCATAACGGGTCATAAATTTATCAACACGTCCTGCTGTATCCACCAGATTCGATTTACCGGTGTAAAAAGGATGTGATGAACTAGAGATTTCCATTTTTACTACAGGATAAGTTACACCATCAATGTCGATAGTTTCCTTAGTGTTTACGGTTGAACGAGAAATAAAGGTGTCACCGTTTGACATATCTTTAAATGCTACCGGACGATAATTTTCTGGATGGATTCCGCTTTTCATATCTTTAAGTTTTAATTTATTTTTTCGAAGCTGTTATTTCGGCTTGCAAAAGTACTAATTTTCATCTAAATATCAAAGAATTTCGACTATTTTTATTCTGTAAAATGAGTTATTATTGCTGAAATTGAAATTTGTAATTGTAATAATCTAGAAAACAAGATGATACCATGACGTTTTTACAAGGCTCATTTAGAACCAAAATACAATAACAGCATTCCGATGAGTACCCCAAGCAAGTCAATAATCTTAAGCCGTATGTTTTTATCGTGCATGATGATGGCACCATACAAAAAAGGCACGACAACTCCCGAACGCCGAATGGTGGAAACCACTGAAATCATGGAACCGGGTAATGTCAGGGCGTAGAAATACACAAAGTCGGCAACTACCAGAAACAGGGATATGAATGCAATGGCCCATTTAAATTTAAAAGGAGTCGTTTTCTTGCGTGTGGGTGCCCACAGGAACAGGGTGATGAACCCCATGATGGCAGCCTGGTAGAACGTGTAGTATACCTGTACCGACATAGCATCGAACCTGTTCATAAGGTATTTGTCGTACAAGCCGCTTATAGCCCCGGTCAGTGTTGCCAGGATAATGAACCAGAACCATTTGTTTGATTTGAGTGAAATGCCTTCTTTTTTTCCTACTACCGAAAACATGAAAAATGAAACCAGGGTTAAACCAACCCCTGCTGCCTGAAAACCATTCAGCGTTTCACCGAAAATCAACATGGCACCTACAACAGTCCATACCGGCTGGGTAGCTTTGATGGGTGAAGCCAGTGAAATAGGCAAATGCTTTAATGCAAAATAGGCAAAGAGCCAGGAAGTTAATACAATGACCGCTTTTAATACAAATAATAGGTGGGTATGGAAATCAACCCTTGGCACGTAGAAGATACCACCTTTGAGCACATCCGGAAAGACCTCGGATAAGAATAAAAACGGGGCCAGTATAATACAGGAGAATAATATAGAAACTAAGATAACAGGAATTACAGCATTCTTTTCTAATGAAACTTTTTTAAATACTTCATACGATCCTAATAAAATGGCAGAGACAAAAGCGAGAAATAACCACATATAATACTTGATAATTCACTATTAATAATTCACAATTAACCCTGATCTTCTTTTATGAAAATAGAATCAGGGTATTTAATATCCACCAGATACAATCCGTGGGAAGGTACTGATGTTCCGGCCTTGCAACGGTCTTTTAGTTCAATGACCTGTCCGAACTCCCCGATAGTCAATTTTCCGCGGCCTACTTCAAACAATGTCCCGACAATAGCACGAACCATATTCCGCAGGAAGCGGTCAGCCTCGATGGTAAATACCCATTCCTCATCCCTTTGTGACCATTCGGCTTGTTTGATGACGCAGTTGTTGGTTTTTACATCCGTATGCAGCTTGCTAAAGCTAGTAAAATCACGATGTTCTTTCAGGGTGGCTGCTGCCAGGTTCATTGCCTCAAAGTTGAGAGGATTGCTGATACGTGCTGCAAGGTCTGTCTTAAAAACTGACTTATGTAACACAACATGGTATTCATACTTCCTGGACATGGCATCAAAACGGGCATGGGCATCGGTCTGTACTTCCCGTATTTTAAAAACTGCAATATCCTTAGGCAAATAGCTGTTCAATTTGGCGGTTAAATCAAATTCCGTTGGGAAGTTGCCTTCGTAGTCGAAATGTGCCACCATGAGCCTGGCATGAACCCCAGTGTCGGTTCGGCCTGCCCCTGTCAACTCTATTTCATTTCGCAAGATAGTGCATAGAGCCTTTGTGAGCACTTCCTGTACCGAAATGCCATTGGGTTGTATTTGCCAGCCATGATACGCTGTGCCTTTATACGAAAAATAGAGGAAGTACCGTTTTTTCACGGTGCAAAGATACGTATAACTAATTTATAATTCATAATTCATAATTCATAATTGGTCAGTGTACAGTATGTCAATATATTAAGACAACCCATAGATTTATATCCATGGGTTGTCTGACTTGATGTTGCGGCTTGAATTTAGCTGAACAGTATTTCTATCTTTTCTGCGTAATGTGCTTCAATCACTTTTCGTTTGATTTTGAGGGTGGGGGAGAGGAATCCGCTTGGTTGGGTCCATTCCTCACCAACCAACAGATACCGTTTGACCTTTTCATAATCCCCGAAAAACTGGTTGTAATGTTTTACCTCTTCCTGAAAACGTTTCATTACCGCAGGGTTTTCAATCATTTCTTCCTGGGTGGTATACTTGACCTTGTGTTTCCCGCACCAGGACTTCAAATAAGCAAAATCAGGAGAGATCAGGGCTGCTGCAAACTTCTTGTTTTCGCCCAGTACAATCATGTTCTCAATGAAAGGGGATTCGGTGAACTTTGATTCAACAGCCTGTGGATTGACATATTTACCGAATGAGGTTTTAAAAATACTTTTCAGACGGCCTGTAATAATCAACTGACCCTGGGGAGTGAATTTTCCTGTATCGCCGGTGTGGAACCAGCCATCTGTATCAATTACCTTTGCCGTCAGCTCAGGATCCTTGTAATAGCCCAGCATGACATTGTGTCCACGGCAAGTGATCTCATCACGCTCACCCAGCTTTACTTCTACACCTTCCAGGGGTAAGCCTACTGTTCCGAATTTACGTCCGTTTTTTACGCGCTGTTGTACACAGATTACAGGTGAGGTTTCACTTAATCCGTATCCCTCGAACACGGGCATGCCAATTGCAGAAAAGAAAGAAGCAATGTGCGGTTGTATGGCCGAGCCTCCCGAGACCACAATATCGAAGTTACCTCCAATGGCTGCCCTCCATTTCGAATAGATTAATCTGTCGGCCAGTTTATGTTTTAGTGTGTAGTACCAACCCATGCCTTCAAGCTGATATTTTGTAGCCAGGTCGAATGCCCAGTAATAAAGCATCTTGCTTGGCAGAGGCAGTTTCTTGCCCGACAGGTAGAGTTTGTCGTATATCTTTTCCAGCAATCGGGGAACACACGACATCATGGTCGGGTTGATCTCCTTGATATTGTCGGCAATGGTGCCCAGACTCTCGGCATAATATACCGACATGCCCAGGTATTGGTACAGGTATACCAGCATCCGTTCGTAGGCATGGCAGAGTGGCAGGAAGCTTAATGCCTTGTTACTCCAGGCTGATGGAATCCCGGACAAGTGTTTCACATTCTCCAGAATATTGCTGTGTGAGAGCATGACGCCTTTCTGGTTTCCGGTAGTCCCCGACGTGTAGATGATCGTAGCCATATCATTGGGTTTAATGGCTGCTTTCAGGCTGGCAAGTTTATCGGGTTGGGGATGTTGTTTGCCCAGTTCAATAACCTGGTCGAGGTATTTATATTCGCTGCCCTGGTCGTTGAAAGTGATAATGGTCTTGAGTGTTTTTGTCTCCGAGAAGATCGGTTGCAGTTTGTTTCGCAGTTCTTTGCCTTCTATGAAGATCATCTTCATTTCGGCGTGGTTCAATATATGGCGGTAATCATCCTGGCTGATGGTAGGATAGATGGGTATGGAGATAGCCCCTATTTGCATGATGGCGAAATCTATCATGTTCCATTCCGGACGGTTGCTGCTGATAAGGCCTACCTTGTCGCCC
>Ga0302205_10000541_pt1 | contig 15480 bp, 7 predicted proteins | sample II_Fen_E1_3_FD_194582 | JGI IMG/M metagenome (GOLD analysis project Ga0302205, IMG submission 194582) | Peat permafrost microbial communities from Stordalen Mire near Abisko, Sweden - II_Fen_E1_3 | ecosystem: Environmental > Terrestrial > Soil > Wetlands > Permafrost | place: Sweden: Abisko...
AGGAAGTTAATCCCCGCCTGTGGATAACATCCAAAAGAGTTATTCACTGGAGAATTCTTATCATATACCGGGTTGTCAGGAGTCTCAGTAATGCTCGGAGAGCTCCAGGCATTGCTGATATACTTCGCATTAAACAAATTATTGACCAGTACCGTGAAGTCTAGGCCTCGAATTCCTCTGACGGGTAGCGAATAGGATAAACGGAGATTATTCAGGAAATAATCAGGGAGCCTGCGATCATTGTGTCCGGTGTTATCAACAAATTGTTTCCCAACATATACAGACTGAAAGCCCATTTCGAAATTGTTTTTGGTAATAGTGATCATACTGTTCCCTAAGATGTCCGGCGTAAAGGCAATCGGTGTGGAATGATACAGATTGGTAACGCTTTGGCCTGTCGGGTTCCAGTTCTCATCTATCACATTCACTGTTTCCACAAAGTCGATGATACGATTATAGCTGAAAGTGGCCGTCAAATCCCAGCGCAACCAGTCGATAGGTTTCACACTTCCTGTTAATTCTATCCCGGAACGATAACTGGATTTGATATTTTCAGTCAAAGCTTCACCGATATCATTAATTTTACCGGTTAGCACCAGCTGGTCATGATAGGACATAAAATAAGCATTTGCTCCAAAGGAATAAGAAGACGTATGAAACTTATAACCAAGCTCTGTATCGTACAGCCTTTCCGGTTTAGGCCAGGTAGTAGCCGAGCCATCGGTATAATTGGTACGCGTAGGTTCCCGGTTGGCGATGGCAAAGGAACCGAATACATCATTGTTCATATTGGGTTTGTAATATAATCCCGCTTTGGGATTGAAGAAATTGAATTTCTTATCCACATTCAAGACCTGCATGGCTCCCAGAGCATCATCCCATTTATCATTTGTGCCCTGTAGCCTGTAAGTCACCCTGCGGTATTGCATATCGGCATATACATTCAACTTAGGAAGCAACTCGTAATTGGCTTTTAAATAAATGTTTCCATCCCACTTCGTTACATTGCTCCGGTAGTATTCCGTGCCTGGAAGCAAATCCCCAAGATAGTTTTTTACCCAGATTACCTCGCCCCAGTGTTTGCCCCAATAGCCATTCAAAGCACCTCCCAATTGGGCACTCAGTTTGTTCTTTTGATAATTAAATGAAAAAACACCTCCTCCAAAGTCATTCCCCATTTTCTTCTGACGAACCAGGTCGGTATCACTCACAAGAACACCGTTGTTAGTATATGGATGAAGGCCATAGTTTTTCAGGGTTTCATCCCTTTTGTATTCCTCATAATACCCATCGCCCCGGGTGTAATGCAGCCCCACATTCAGGCTTAATTCAGGCGAAAATACATGGGCTCCCAACAACTGATAATTCTTTTGGTTATAGTTATCCGTTTGATTCTTGTAATACAATGGATTTCCTTCGGCATCATTGCCCATATACCCACAAGGATTGTGGGTGCGTGGATATTCCAGTGTTGGCAGTGTGTATGAATCGATACCGTCCCAGGCATGGTAGGTCTTTTCTTTACCTCCAAATGTAAGCAGTTTTACAGTTGTTTTTTCACTGTAATATCCTGCCTGGATGAAATAAGAACTCATGTCCACCGAAGCACGGTCGATATAGCCATCCGACTTGACAGACGACAAACGTGTATCGATAGCCCAATGTCCGTTTATCAAACCCGAACTCGCTTTTACCGTGTTCTTCCGGGAATTAAACGATCCGTATGAAGTTGAAATCTCCCCCGAAGCTTTTGAGGCATAATTATCGGTTTGCATATTTATATTTGCACCGAAAGCTCCTGCTCCATTGGTTGAAGTGCCCACTCCACGTTGCACCTGGACACTTTCTACCGAAGAGGCAAAGTCGGGCACATCTACCCAATAAGCTCCTTGCTCATCGGCATCATTGAAGGGAATGCCATTCATAGTTATATTAATTCGTGAAGCATCCGTCCCGCGAATACGAAAATTGGTATATCCAATCCCGGTTCCGGCATCAGAGGAAGCAACAAACGATGGTGTTTGCGACAACAGATACGGTATATCCTGGCCCAGGTTGGTTTTTGACAATGTCTCCTTGTCCAGGTTTGTGTACGCAACCGGCGATTTGTCGGTAGCACGAAGCGACCTGACCGTCACTTCATCAATTGCATGTACCTTGGTGGTCAGCTTCACCTGCACGTCCTGATCGGCAGATACTTGTTTAATCACTGTTTCATAACCAACATAAGACACTTCAAGCTTGAAGTTCTTTTTAGTCAGCTTGTCGAAGCGGAATGAACCGCTTTCCTGGGAAGTTTGTACTTGTGAACTGTTCAGTATTGCCACAGTTGCACCAAACAAAGCATTGCCGTTTTCGTCGAACACTTTCCCTGAAAGGGTGTGTTGGGCAGAAACGGTCATAACGAATAACAGCAGATATGCTGTAATAAAAATTTGTCTCATAACAAATGAATTAAATTAGTTAATAAATTTGATTTTGAGAGCCAAAAAAGATGCGGATGAATTAGTCTTATTCCCTTCGCGGAATTACCCGTGCAGGTTCTAAGGGTATGATCTCAGCCCGAAATATTAAGGCACCCCATTTTAAGTATATGTAAAAAGAAAGAAAAACAACCCTGGAAGCGGGTCGAATTCCTTTCGGGTGCAAAGATATATAAAAAGGTTGGATTATGACCTATTCCCCGGTCATTCCTGCCAACTTTGATCCGGATAACTGAGGACGGATGATGCACCTGCATCCTTTCCAGTATTCTTATTTCAATCCTAAAGTCTTGAAAAACTTCTTCATATCGTTCCACGAATCCTGATCCGCCTTTTTATTGTATTCAATGGGCATCTTGAATTTTTTACCATTCGCAGTCGACATTGGGTTGGTGAATGCATGGGTGGCACCAGGATAAGCAATAAAAGTATACTTCGCACCAATGGAGTCCATTTGATGTTTAAACTGTGCAACCTCAGCCGGTCCCACAAATTTATCACTGGCTCCATGGCATACCAGTATCCTGGCTTTTAATAAGTCCTTATCGGCCGGTACTCCTTTGAGCCCGCCATGGAAACTCACAACGCCCTTCAGGTTACTTCCCATTTTAGCAGCATTCAATAGCACCGATCCGCCAAAACAATACCCAATTGCTAAAATGGTGGCGTGATCGGTTTGTTTATACTCTTTTATTTTGCCCGTTGCCGCATCAATCAGATCCTTCGAAAGTTGGGGGTTGTTGTAAAAAGGTGCTGCATAGGCCTGCGCTTCCGCTGGATTAACAGCCACTTTGCCATTCCCAAACATATCTACTGCCATAGCTATGTATCCAAGTTTTGCCAGTTGTATGGCTCGCATTTTAGGGTAATCGGTCAGTCCCCACCATTCATGGACTACCAGGACGGCCGGACGTTTCCCTTTGAGGTTTTCATCATAGGCCACAAATGCTTTGTAAACCTTTCCGCTGACAGTATACGATATATTTTCTTTCTTGATTTTTGAACCCGTGGTTTTATCTCCAAAGCCGGTACTTAAAGTCGCCAGAATGATCAGGCCTAACAAGGGTATAAAATTTCTATTCTTCATTGTTTTGAGAGTTTTAAAATGAATACTCGTGAATTGTTATCCTAACAAAAAGGAAACAGAAAAGTTCAATACAGGACAGTAGGCATTCTTCCATTTTCTTCGGTTTCGAATTTTTATATTCTGTCCTGTGAGGATGTTAATATGCCATAATTTACTCTTAAATTTGGAACTAAAAGAGGTGAATACTCTTCTTTGTTCGGTCTTTACATGGTCTTTGCCTGGTCTTAGTTTAGTGAGGGTTCAGTGAGGTAGATCCCTCTGAACCCCCTCTCAAATGTCATTATCCCTAAAGACAGATACGGTAAGGATGAGAGAATGACTCCAATAACAAGTTTCAAATGACCTGTGTGAAAGAATACCTGAATTTTTCAAATAATTCAGTATCTTTGCTACCCCCTCTTTTTCTCTAGGATTGTGTTTCTAATCACGACTTAAATACAGAAAACCGGAGGGTGAAATTATTTAATTTTCCATTTATGAGATTAACGTCTACTTTTTTATTGTTTTTCATGTTGTCGTTGGGAGCTTTGGCTCAACCTTCGTTGACAATTCCACAGATTCAGGGTACAGGCTCTACGAGTATGTATGTCTCCCAAGCAGTTAAAACTACCGGTATTGTCACCGCAAAGTTTATCGGCACAGGTAAAATCGGGGGATTTTTTCTGCAAGATCCCGTTGGGGATAATAATCCGTTGACTTCGGATGGTATCTTTGTTTCGACTTCTACGGATAATGTTGCAGTGGGAGATAATGTGGAAATTACCGGTACGGTGGCCGAATACAATGGCCGCACCCAGCTGGGATCAGTCTCCAATACCAGTATTCTCAGTTCCAATAATCCACTCCCGGCAGTGAAAGTGCAATACAATGCCGGTTCCTGGAATTGGGAGCAGTATGAAGGAATGTTGCTGCAATTTGACCAGACTCTTTTTGTCACCAACAACAGCAACCTGAAATACTCCGGGCAGCTGACCTTAAACCCAACGAGGATATATACTCCTACCAATCAGTTTGTGCATGGTACGGCGGAGTACAATGCGTTGGTGCTTCAAAATGCAAGTGCTCAGATCACCCTGGATGATGGGGTAACGACAGCTAATTATACACCTATTCCCCTAGCCGATGCTAACGGGACACGCCGCACCGGGGAACGCATCGATCAGTTGCTGGCTGTGGTTGATAATACAGCTTCAGGATATTCTATCTATCCGGCAGTGCCTCCGGTGTTCTATGGCAATCCCCGTCCTACAGCACCAACCGATTTAGGTAATTACAACCTGAAAGTCTGTGCCACGAACCTGAATTATTATTTACCCACTAATTTTGGTCAGGGATATGGTCCGGCGAATGCAACCCAGGCCGCCCAGCAACAACTTAAAATAGTAGCCGGTCTTTTGGCCATTGATGCGGATATCTACGGACTCATCGAATTAGAAGAGGGACAGGGAGCCTTAAATAATCTGATAACTGCCCTGAATGCAACTACTGTTGCCGGAAGGTATGCGTTTGTGAATGATGGGGGCCTTATCGATGGAACCTACATCAAAGTTGGTTACCTCTATCGTGCCGATAAAGTAACTCCTTATCTGAACTTGTTGAATACCAATTATCCCTCGCCATACTACCGGAAGAAAGTACAGGCATTTACCCTGAACAGTAATAACGAACGTTTTATTTTCAGCCTGAATCATTTTAAAGCCAAAACCGGCTGTCCAACAACGGTCAGTTCTGATTCGGATCAGGGAGATGGACAGGGGTGCTGGAATGCAACCCGGGTATTGGAATCGACTGCCATTACAACTCTGATTGCCAATAATAAAGCTTATTACGGGGATGAAGATGTGTTGATCATGGGTGATTTAAATGCCTATGGGAAAGAAGATCCCGCTGTAAAACTGATACAAAATGGGTATTTCGATATGCACCGGGCGTTTCATGCAGATTCTGCGTACAGTTATGTCTATAATGGTACAGCAGGATACCTGGATCATGTACTGGCTTCGCCGACCATGAAATCGCAGATCACAGGGGTGTCGGTTTTCCATGTGAATACCGATGAACCTACTATGTTTGAATATTCAGGATCCTCCTATCAGCCTAACATGTACCGGTATTCCGATCATGATCCGGTAGTGGTAGGTTTGTCACTGGGGGCTTACAGTGCGGTTACTAATATCCCGGGACCAGATAGATTCAATATCTCGCCGAATGTAGTGACCGATTATTTTATGGTTTCAAATATTAATGGCAGCACGATTCAACTTTATGCCATGAATGGAGTATTGTTGAAGCAGGAAAAAATAACGTCCGACTCCTATACCGTGCGTTTAAATGAACTTCACTTGTCGTCCGGAGTGTATTTCGTCCGGGCCTTGGGTGAAGGAACTGTGAAGAAGCTGATCGTTATGACTAAGTGACCGGAAGATGAGGTGGCAGGGTCGATTCGGTCTGTTGTTCAATAGGATGAAGGACCGGAAAAAGGAATAGGAGGCAGAAGAATAGATCAACAATGAGTCGATTGCGAATTGTCTATGGATATGGAAAAACAGAGGTTGAATTTCATTGTGAAATTCAACCTCTGTCCGGTTTAAAGTAATCTTGAATCAATTGCACCTAATATTCTCTGAAAGCAAATTATGTTTCTTTATTTTTTTGAACCTGTTTATCCGATATGTGACTGTTGTTGAACACCTTCCGGAAACCCTGTGAAGGAAAGGAGATGGCACTCAGGTATTGTCATGCTTAGGCTGGCATATCCAGTTCCAATGAGACCTCAAATTCCTCCATGGGTGGTTCTCAGGCAATTTCGGTTACAAACTTTGCTTTGGGATTCCTGACTTTCTTTAGGTTGACCAGCCAGTCGTTAGCTTCATCGCGATAACCAATGGGCAACAGGGTGACACTTCTCAGCCCTTTTTCCTTCAGATGGAGCAATTCATCCACTTCATCACTGATAAATCCTTCCATAGGAGTAGAGTCCACTTTCAAACTGGCAGCTTCAGCCATGGCAAAAGCAAATGCGATATAAGCCTGACGTGCAGTATGGGCAAAATTCTCTTCGGCCGGCCTGTTGAGGTACATGCTTTTTAACCGGTCAGTATAAGCCTGATAGCGATCTGCCGGTTGGTCTCTGCCAGTTGTGGTAAGTGCATATATCTGGTCAATGCGTTCGGCCGTATAGTTATCCCAGGCCGCAAAAACCAATAAATGGGAGCAGTCAGCCACAATGTCCTGGCCAAATGAACTCGCTGCAATTTTGTCTTTCAGTTGCTGGTTGGTAATAACAAAAACTTCGAAAGGTTGCAACCCGGAAGATGTGGGTGCCAGGCGGGTAGCTTCCAGTATTTTATCAATCAGTTCCTGATCCACTTTCTTAGAAGGATCATATTTTTTTGTGGCATAACGCCATTTAAGAGCATCTAATAATTCCATTTTTTATATTTTATGATAGTGTTGGATCCAGCACTCAGAGAGTTACAGGTGACATGGTAGGTTGTTGCTTCAGGGCAAACCCATGAAAAGGCTACATTCTGCCAATTGTCCTTATTTCCAGTGACAGGGGATCCTGAATGTTGATTATTTAAATTCGAACAAAGCGCTTTTGCTTTTCCGTACTTTAGCTGCGTGAACTAAATTATCGTTTGGCTCATCACGATAGCCAAGAGTCAATATTGTTGTTGATCCCAGGTTTTCCTGTTCCAGACCAAGTATTTTATCCAATGCTTCAGGGTTGAATCCTTCCATTGGAGTTGCATCCACTTCTTCATTCATAGCAGCCACGATTCCAACTCCGAAAGCTATATAAGCCTGACGGGCTGTCCATATAAAGTTTTGTTCCGGAGTCCCGGCAACAACTCCATCAAATGCTGCACGAAATCCTGCCAAGGCTTCCACCGGGATTTCTCTGGTTGCAGCAATCAGGTTCATGTAGTCGTTCACTTGTTCGGCACTTACATTCTTACTGGCTGCAAAAACCAGGATATGGGATGCTTCCTTAATCTGAGGTTGCTGGCAAGCTTCGTTGAAAATACGTTCCTTTAGTGCCGGGTCTTCCACCACGATAACCTTGAAAGCCTGTAATCCAAAAGAAGTGGGAGCCAGGCGGATCGCTTCCAGGATTCTGTCTATTTTTTCCTGTGGAACTTTAGTTCCGTTCATTCTCTTGGTGGCATACCGCCAGTTTAGCTTGTCTATTAAAGTCATAATTAGTTGTAATTAGTATGTTTGTTATTTGTTATTTGAGTTTTATGTATAACAGTTATAAATGAATGATTGTTCATTTAAACAGAAATAATTTATTACTAGAGGCTTACTGCCTTCCAGGAGGCGTCAAAGATCTGGATTAAATCATTGGTGGATAAAGATTTCCCCTGGGATTTTGATTTCTTTACCATTTGGCTTATGGGAGCAAACAGCAGGCTGTAGATGATATCATTTGTCAGGGGTTGCAGGAGTTTAGCAGCTTTAGACTGATCAAACAGGGTTTCGAAGTTGGGACAATAGTCATGGTTGTTTTCTTTCTCGATATGATCGATCAACGGGCAATTGGAAAAATTTTCAAGGAAGTTGTATTCCTCTATGTTTTCGATAATGTATTGGTAATGATTGATCCAGATTGTCCGGAATGTTCCTTTGGAAGGAGACAAGTCGGTTGCGGTGTTGAAATAAGAGTGTCCCATTTTCTGTTTCAGGTGGATAAACAGTTTTTTAATCATATCATCCTTGTTCTCAAAATAAAGATAAATAGTAGCCGGCGAAAGGTCGGCAGCTGCTGCAATTTTCGTCATGGAACACCCTTGAAAGCCATCCTGATTGATGACCATCATGGCTGCCCGGTAGATCCTTGTTACTTTCTCGTCGTCTTTAAGTCTCATGCTTTCTGTATAAATAAATGATCGTTTATTTATCAAACAGTATTGGTTGTAAAAAGTTCATTTATTACAGACGCAGACGCACTGGCGTTCGGAAACGAAGATCCAGCCCCTGTTCTGAAGTTGTTTTCAGGGGAAAGGGTGGAAAGAAGGATATTTTCCGGGAGCTGTAATTGGTACATGCAGGTACGATTCTGATTAAATCCGGCAACGGGAAGTCGGTGAATACACAAAGTCGACAGCGCACTGTCAGGGCACTGACCTACGGTAATTTTACATGGATCAAGGATTGTCTGATTCCTGATTTCTGCCTTGCGGTATTAGATTCTAATTCAAATCACGGATCTGTTTGTAATATAGGTTTTGGTGTGGGTAACACTATCAATTTAATATTGTTTATTTAACTTAAATATATCAGTATATCATGTAGAACCATTAAATAAATGTTATTTTTGCGATTCTAATAACATGAATCAACTTGCATTTCAATGAGAAAAATCACCTGCCTCATAATATTATCCCTTTGTTGCATAAACTGGATCCCGGTAAAGTCTCAGACCGGAACATTTTATTCAACGGATAATGTGCTTTCCAATAGTTTAATCAATTCCATCTATCAGGACAGCCGCAATTATATCTGGATCGCAACCGAGGATGGGCTAAACAAATTCGATGGGGTACGTTTCAGTATTTATCATAGCCGCAAAGAAGATCGCTCTTCGTTGAAAAATAATTATGTCCGTACACTGTTCGAAGACAGCAAAGGGCGTTTCTGGGTAGGTTGTATCAATGGATTGATGCTTTATAACCGCGCCGAAGATACCTTCACGGAAGTACCTGTATACTTCCATAACCAACTTGTCACTCCACATATTACTTCGATTATTGAAACCAAAAACGGTGAAATCTGGATGTCTACATCGGGCGGGGGTATCATCCGTTCAATCGACCAGAACAAAACCTTTAATGTGGATGAAGCCCTTTTCCCTAAACTGTGCAGTCGGTATCTGATTGCTTTGTATCAGGATCGGAAGGGACTTATCTGGATTGCCTCCGAAAATCAAGGACTTAATCAGTATAATCCCCGCACCCGGCAGGTCATCGCTTATAAAGCTCCTAACAACATTGGCAGCAACCAGATTTCATCTGTGTGCGGAGATGATAGTGGCAATATCTTTGTCGGTACGCTTACCGGTGGTCTGTTTCGTTTCAATGCCACAACCAATAAATTCGATCAGGTACCGTACATAAATCCATTCATTACCTTACCCGTAAAAAGCCTTTTGTTTGACAGAAATAAACGCTTGCTGGTTGGAACAGATGGACGCGGTATAAAATATCTGAACAAAACTACGGGACGATTGGAAGATTTTCAGATCGTATCGGCTATGTTCGATTTCTCAAGAACCAAGATTCATGCCCTGTGCCAGGACCGTGTAGGCAACCTATGGGTTGGGCTTTTTCAAAAAGGCATTTTTCTGTCGCCGAACCATCCAAACAAATTTCACTACTGGGGTTTGAAATCGTACTATCAGAATGTAATCGGGTCAAATTGCGTCATGTCGGTACTTCGCGACACAGAAGGTACATTGTGGGTAGGAACCGATAATGATGGGGTGTATGGGCTTAAGGGAAACGCCTCGCGCCATTACGAACTAAAAAGCAATGTAAATGGTGTGTCCGGAACCATTATGTCCATTTTAGAAGGGGACAAAAACACACTTTGGCTAGCTTCGTACCTCGACGGATTAGTGAAGTTTGACAAGCAAAGTGGGAAGATTACCCGATATGCCAAGAATTCACATGAGTTGTACACCAATGCATCCAGCAATAAGGCCATGAGCATTGCCCGGGATGCCCGGAACCGGATTTGGGTAGGAACCAATGGGGCAGGAGTACAGGTGTTTGATACTAACTCATCACAATATGTAGCTCAATATCTGTTTCAGGAATCGGACTCCTCGGGTATTGCCAATAACTGGGTGAACTGTGTGAAACGTGAAGGTGACCTGATGTGGATTGGAACGTATGGCGGTGTCAGCTGTGTGGATGTACGGACGAACCATATCACTACTTTCCGGACCAAGAATGGTGTATTGCCGGGTAATATTGTGTTGGCAATCACCAAAGACCACCGGGGAAATTTGTGGTTTGGAACCACAGAAGGCCTTGCCTGCTATCATCCAAAAACGGGAAAATCAATCCATTATTCCACCAAAGATGGATTAGCCGGAAATGTGATATGCGGTATTTTGGAAGATGCAAAAGGAAATTTGTGGATTAGTACCCATAGCGGGATCTCAAAATATATCCCGGAAAGTAATAAGTTTGTTAACCATTATGCATATGATGGCTTGCAAGGTAATGAATTTTCGACAGGTGCAGCTTCTGTATCTTCCGATGGAGAAATGATTTTTGGAGGTGTGGGTGGTGTCAGCTCTTTTTATCCGGCTCGCATTGCGGATAAACGCGCAGACGTCAAGTTGTACCTGACTGGTTTGTATGTGTTTGACAGGAAAGTAGTGAAAGGCATGAAATCAGGGTGGCATGAAATCATCGACCGATTTATAAGCGATGCTGATAAAATACGGTTAAGTTACAAGGATAATATGTTTACGTTTGAATTTTCCACATTCGACTTTGGCAGCTCTGAAAGTGTGTATTATCGGTATAAGATGGAAGGGCTTAACGACCAGTGGATTTCTACCGAAAAAGGAGTAAATCGCATCAGTTTTACCAACCTGAATTATGGCCATTATAAACTCCGGATTAAGGCCTGTGTGAATAATCAGGAGTCTGTGGAAAAGGAAATAGAAGTTGTCATTTATCCACCCTGGTATCTCACTTGGCTGGCTAAAATTATATATTTATTGCTTATAGGATTCCTGGGTTGGGTAGTGTTCCGGATCATTATGGAGCGGCTGAATCATAAACAGGAAATGATGCGTCGTGAACATCTGGAACAGGTAAACGAAGGAAAACTTCAGTTCTTTATCAATATCTCACACGAGATACGTACTCCAATGAGTTTGATAATAAGTCCTCTGGAAAAACTTTTATCCGAAAATAAAGATCCTGAAAAGCAGCAGGTTTATCAACTTATGTATCGAAACTCACAGCGGATCCTACGTCTAATCAACCAACTTCTTGATATCCGGAAAATTGATAAAGGCCAGATGTTCGTGAAAATGAGCGAAGCAGACGTAGTAGGTTTCGTGGATGATTTGATGATGACGTTCGATTATCAGGCAAAAAAACGAGGGATTCATTTTACATTTAATCATCCGATGCCTGAATTGATGGCTTGGATTGACATAAATAACTTCGACAAAGTCCTTGTAAATATCCTGTCTAATGCCTTTAAATTCACTCCTGAAAAAGGTGAAATCACAGTCAACTTGCAAACTTTCGAGGATGACTCTGTTAAAGGAGGCCTGGCTCATTATTTTGAAATTGTAGTCTCAGATAATGGCATTGGGCTTGAAGAAGACAAGATAGAAAAAATATTCGAACGTTTTTATCAGATTGATAACTCGTTGACCGGAGTAAATTTTGGTACAGGCATTGGATTGCATTTGTCGAAGAATCTGGTGGAGTTAATGCATGGCGAAATTATTGCGCGTAACAAGTCCGAAGGGAATGGCAGTGAATTTATTATTCGCCTTCCGTTGGGGGATGGGCACCTGAAATTGAATGAACGTGAAACCAGGGTCACTTTGCCCGTATCAGCCAGTGTTGAACGTGCGAAAAATCAGATACTGGATGAAGAGCCGGACTTGAAATTGAATAAGATAAAACCCAAAACAAAATACCGCGTATTGATAGTGGAGGATGAAGATGAAATCCGTCAATACCTGCACAACGAGCTTGCCGATACCTATCGGATCAGCGAGTGTGTGAACGGGAAAGAGGCTTTGGACTTCATCCTAAAAGAAAAACCGGATCTGGTAATCAGTGATGTGATGATGCCCGAAATGGACGGAACCACATTGTGTAAAAAGCTCAAATCAAATATCAATATTAATCATATTCCGATCATCCTGCTTACAGCCAAGTCGGACGATGATGATAAGGCCGAAGGATTCGATATTGGTGCCGATGCTTATGTGACCAAGCCTTTCAATGTGGAACTGCTCAAAAAACGAGTAGCCAATATCATTGGGAATCGCGGAAGACTCGAACACAAAGCGGTGGATACCGAAGAAAACAGAGCCCTGGTAAAACCGGTGGTGCTAAAATCGAACGATCAGGTTTTAATCGAAAAAATAATGAAAATAATCAATGAGAACATTGCTGACTCCGACTTGAATGTAGAAGTGCTGGCCATGGGTGTTGGCATGAGTCGTGTGCATATGCACCGTAAGTTGAAAGAACTGACGAATATGTCGGCCCGAGATTTTATCAAGTCCATACGGCTGAAACAAGCTGCTGACTTGCTTACCAACCAAAAATTGACAGTTTCGGAAGTGGCTTATGCTTTAGGATTCGTGAACCTGTCGCACTTTTCCAATACATTCCGGGAGTTTTATGGCATGTCACCCAAAGAGTACGCTCAGGAGCACTGGAGAGGTAGTGAGCAAAGCAGGGAGTAATAGAAACGGCAGCCGAATTTTAAGCTGCCGTTTTTTTAATTGTGCAGATTCCACTTTTCCTAATTGCAAATTTGAGCGGTTTAGGTGCCAACAGACCAATTCCACGTGCCGGGTTATCCTGGAGTACTGTAAATAGATCATTTTATAACCTTCCCGGAGTGGCACTGTTTCGTTTCATTGAATGTATCAGGTGAAATGTTCTAAAGCTCTGGTTTTTGTCTGTAAGCTCTGTTCTTGCTGTTAATTTGGCTTTAGAACGTGGGTGTGTAACCTGGAAAATAGCAAATGTAACATACAGCAAAACGATGTAACTCCACAGCAAGAAGATGGAATCTACAATTCCGACTTTGAGAATAGTATTCTGTACTTTTGTTTCAGTAAAAAATAAGATGATAGGATAATACTTGTTCCTTTCCAATGAAACATTCTCATGGCAGGAACCAACTAAACCGATATTTGAGAAATTGTCATTCCAGAATGCCAATTTCCTGTATAATCTCTTTCTGGTATTTTTGATCCCACGGCAATAAGCTTTAGTATTCTTGCTAAAAAAATAATTACTATAAATACTCTAATCTTAAATTCTAGCAGAAATGGAAACATAATACGAAGACATTTTAAATTTTACAATTATCTAATTGACATTAAATGAAAAAATAATGAATTAAAATCTATGAAAGTCACAATGAAAAAACAGATTATTTTTGTGCTCTTTATGCTGTTAATCCCTGTATTTGCTATTGCACAGGTAATGACGGTAAAAGGAACAGTGAAAGACACCAAAGGTGAGGCCCTGATAGGTGTAAGTATCATGCAGCAAGGTTCTGCCACTAATGGAACGATCACCGATCTGAATGGGAACTTTGTTATCAAGGTCCCCAAAAATGCAAAACTTAATATTTCGTATATCGGATTCAACAAAACGACAGTGAACATTACTGATCGTTCAATTATTGAAGTTATACTGGAAGAACAGTCAAAATCGTTGAACGAAGTGGTTGTAATTGGCTATGGTCAAATGAAACGTACTGACCTGACGGGTGCGGTTACTTCAGTAAACAGTGAGGCAATCAACAAATCGGTTGTTACTTCTATCGATCAGGTCCTGCAGGGACGGGCAGCCGGGGTTCAGGTTCAACAGAACTCAGGTCAACCAGGTGCTAGTATGTCTGTAAGAATCCGTGGAATAAGTTCGTTGTCGGGAAGTAATGAACCGGTATATGTAATTGATGGCGTTATTATCGATGGTAGCTCCAGTTCAACGACTTCAAATCCACTGTCTTCGATTAACCCTTCCGATATTGCATCGATGGATGTATTGAAAGATGCTTCTGCCACTGCAATTTATGGTTCCCGTGCAGCAAACGGGGTGATTATGATTACCACCAAACGGGGTAAAAGTGGTGAAGCCAAAGTAAATTATAATGGGTATGTAGGTTGGCAAGAAATGCCAAAAAAGTTAAACTTGCTTAACCTTCAGGAATATGCCTATCTTAAAAATGCACGATCTGCTGCCGGGATAGTGCAAGCTGATAGCTATTTTGTACGTCCTGATTTATTGGGTGCCGGTACAGACTGGCAGAATGAATTGTTCACAAAGGCTCCAATGACAAGCCATAACTTGTCGATTACAGGTGGATCGGACAAAAATACTTATGCAATTGGAGCCGGTTATCTGAATCAGGATGGTATTGCGGTTGGTTCCGGATTTGAACGGTATAATCTACGTGCCAATATTGATACGCAGATAAAAAAATGGCTGAAAGCAGGTGTGAATTTTGCAGTAAGCAATTCAAACCAAAAAGTAACTTTTTCAGATGAATCGTTGATAAAAACAACTCTCAAACAAACGCCAGTAGTAGCTGTCCGAAACGCCGATGGAACATTCGATGGACCGCAGACTACGGAATTTGTATTGACGAACCCACTTGGTTTAGCATTATCTAAAGAAAACTATAACGAAAATACAGGAATTCGTGGAAATACTTACCTGGAAGCCACTATTTTGAAAGGTCTATCCTTTAAAACAGAATTGTCTTTCGATTTCGGCATGAATAATACATATAAATTCAGTCCTTCCTATTCATTTGGTTCTATTGTAAATACTACTATCGAATCAGAACGCTCCAAATCGTATTCGAAGTATTGGGTGTTTCGAAATCTGATTAATTATAATACAACTATTGATCAGGTCCATAGTGTGAACCTGATGTTGGGCCAAGAAGCCCAAAGATCGGGATGGGAATATTTATACGGTTACAGAAGTGGTTTTGTAAGCAACGTTGCCCATGATTTGAGTATGGGTGACGCTTCAACAGCAAAGAATTCTGGGAACAGCGGTATTAGTACACTTTCCTCATATTTCGGACGTTTGTTTTACTCATATAATGATCGATACTTATTGACTGCTACACTGCGGCATGATGGATCTTCTCTGTTAGCCAAAG
>Ga0302205_10000543_pt1 | contig 15436 bp, 19 predicted proteins | sample II_Fen_E1_3_FD_194582 | JGI IMG/M metagenome (GOLD analysis project Ga0302205, IMG submission 194582) | Peat permafrost microbial communities from Stordalen Mire near Abisko, Sweden - II_Fen_E1_3 | ecosystem: Environmental > Terrestrial > Soil > Wetlands > Permafrost | place: Sweden: Abisko...
GTTGTCAACTCTTCGTTCATGGCTTCTATCTGCTTGCCCATCTCGGTAATTGCCGAAAAAGCCTGAGATGCTTCTTCGAATACCGTGCGGTTATCTTCTATCAGCAAATGCTGCGGCAGATAAGCCACAACAGTGTTCTCGGGATAAAAAACCGTTCCGCGCGAAGGACCGCGGACCCCTGCCATAATTTTTAATAAGGTCGACTTTCCGGCTCCATTTTTACCCATCAGGGCAATGCGGTCATTATCGTTTATCACAAATGAAATGTCCGAGAAAAGTGTTTGTCCGCCAAATTCGACGGTAAGAGCATCTACTGATAACATGTGTATAGTTTATAATTCATCTTGTGCCATTGATCCGGCACAATTAGAAGGAAATAAAGCAGCAGAATTTTAAAGAAAAATTCTGCCATCAACTGTCTGGATACTTTTTCAAACACTTGGTTAGCTATCTATTACAGATAATGAACAAGAGCTAAAGTAACCGGAGAAAAGAAAAGCCGGAGAAGAGTTTGTCTCTTCAATCCGACGGTGAGTGTATTTCAGGATAGTATTATAAACGATGCGGTATGCATTCATTTACAGTTTGAGAGTGCAAAAGTACATAAAAAATTCTTAGTACCAGCTTGTCCGATAGTTTAGGAGTTTTTTCACTTAAGCGAATTTGTTTTAATAAATATTCCTTCAATTGTAGCGTTGTGACCAAACTGTCCTTCGCAACCTCCTTTCGTGTAGTGTAAAAGAACAAAATCTTTGTAGAACTTAACTTTGAATTCGCAACTGTCCGTTTCCGGAACTTTATAGATAAATTCTCTTTTTGCCAGATTTAGTGTGTTGGACTTAATTTCGGCGATATTTCGTGCAGGCTCGCCAGTGACAGAGAAGATCTGGAAAGAGGCTTTGCTTTTGCTGATTCTTGTCAATTTAAAATCGCCCATATAACCAGCCTCGCCGTATTGATAATGATACTTTCCGAAAATATCTGATAAATCAGGTCGAAAATCTTTTGAAAATATGAGGGTGTCTTGCTTTGACAAACTCAGAATGAATTCTTTTCTTGTTTTAGGTGAAAACCAGCTACCGACAAATTTATCTTTTTCAGGAAGCCCCGTTATTATTCCTGTAATATTCCCTGTTTTGTCGAATTCGAGGATTCTGTATTTTTTATCCCAATTCTCTATGGTTCCAATCAGTTTTATCGGAGTCCTGTCTTTTGTGTTTAAATAGACAATTTCTCCGATGATTACTTCATAGTCCAACTGATAATGTATGAAAATTGCAGTTTTACCATTCAAAGTTCCGGTCCAGCTAATATCAGTTTTTTTGCTTTCTTTTTGAACTGCTAAATTTGCCGAATTATTCGTACGTAATTTGGTTGATTTAGAAAAACCAGCCAGAACAAATAGACTAATCAATGCAATTAATATTAAGCGAATTCTACTTTTCATTTTTTTTTTTGATTAACTTGATAAATTGTTGTTTGTGTGCAAATTCTGATTAAAGTAGTAGAAATAAATCTGATCTTGTGAGTTGGAATGAAAATCTATAGTTTATAATATTTTTTACTATCCCAATAAAGTAACTAAATCAGTTTCTTTAAACCGGCCTTTGTTTGTTTCAAGTCATCACAACTTAGGATAGGAATAAGTTGATTTATTTGTTCAATCGGGGGATTCCATCATTTTTCATGTTTAGTTATTCTCCGGATCATTCCTTTGAAGATAAATCCATGGAACGGCAGTACCGAGTACCAATATAATCTTCCGGACAAGCCCCGGGGCCTGAAGGTGGCAGTTTGTATCAACTTATTTTTGACTATTCTAAATTCGAGCCAGGCATCACCGGGTAATTTCATTTCGGCAAATAGGAGTAACCGAGCTTCCTGTTTATCGGCATACAAAACTCTCCAAAAATCCAATGCATCTCCAACGTTTAAATAATCCGTCGAAGTACGTCCTCGTCTTAATCCAACTCCGCCTACCATTTTATCCATAAAACCTCTGATTCGCCACAACCAGTTTCCATAATACCATCCGGTTTCGCCACCAATGCTCCATATTTTATGTATGCAATCGTCTCTGTCGGCAAATGCCGTTTCTCTGATGTCTTTAAAACAACCATAACTTGGTACCTGAATAGATTCTGACAAATTAAGACTGAAACTACTGCTTATAAAGGCATCTTTCCAGCTCGACAGCACTTCGTGGTTTTCTATTTTACTAAATGCTCTGTCCAAAGACGCCTGATAACTTATTGGTTCGATATCCAGTATTTTATTAATTTCATCGTTTCGGCATATCACCTCTATTTTCATACTATTTACGAGCGCGGCAGCAAGTTTGTAGGAGGTTGATGTGACAAAATAGAGCCAGTACGACGAAAGTTTGGGTGTCATAACCGGGACAACAAAAAAGTGACGCTTTAAATTCCTTGTCCGGGCAAATTTCAGAAGCATATCTTTATAGGTCAAGATGTCGGGACCACCTATATCAAAATTTTTATTGAATGTTTGGGGATTAAAAATCGTTTTGGAAAGAATTTGTATCACATCCGAAATGCCTATGGGCTGGCATTTTGTTTCTAACCATCTGGGGGTGATCATTACCGGCAGTTTTTCAACCAAATCGCGCATTATTTCAAAAGAGGCACTTCCTGATCCGATAATAATTCCGGCTCTCAGTGTAGTGAAGTTATAGCTCCCTTTGCCAAGTTCGGATTCAACATTTTTTCTCGATGCTAAATGCTTCGATAAGGTGGATCCATTCACTATTCCACTTAAATACACAATATGACGCACGGCGGTTTGAGCCATTGCATTTCTGAAGTTCTCTGCCGATTCCTGTTCTTGTTGATGGTAGTCGGACGACGACGACATGGAATGCACCAAATAAAAAGCTCCATCAATATCTTTTGGAATATTGGCAAGCGAAGTTTTATCGAGCAAATCCAGCTGGATGATCTCTATTTTTGATTTCATAGATACCGGAGGTGAGAATCTCTTGATGTCTCTCACACAACAAATCACATCATGTCCATTTTCAATCAATACAGGGAGAAGACGTTTCCCGATATATCCGGAAGCCCCGGTTAGTAATATTCTCATTTTCTTTTTATTTAGATATACTGACTGATCCCCTGTTTGCTTTGCTCAACGATTAAATCTTCAATAAAACGGGCACGAGCTATGATTGAAGCCCGAATCCGCTTGGTGAATTTCATATCAGTACGCTCCTTCCAATCGTCGGGTGGAGCTATTAATTTCAAGCCGATTTCATCTTCAATTATGTGAGGCGTTGCGTCAACCTGAACGTGTAAAGCTCTCCATAAAGCAGTTCTTACTGCTGTATTATCCGGTATTACTGTTTTTTTTCGTTGTTCCATAAAGTTGAATCTGTTTTTTTTAATTACTGTCGAAAGTGAATACAGTATAAGAATCGACCAAAGCCACTAACTCATTGGAATCAGATGCCAGCTTTCTTATTTATTTCTAAACTAGGTTACCATAGAGATATCTCAACATTTGTAGCGTAATTCTTACAACTGAAGAGCGTTCACCGTACATCTGGCGACAAAGTAAATGCGGGAGCGGAGCCTGGCATACACGTTACAAACTCCCCTGCGGCATTGGTCTTGCTCCCTGAAACTTGCTTTGTGTAATTGTTGCTGGGCGTATATGCTTTATTTATTCTTTTTATTTTTTTCAATCGAATCAATCACAAAATCAACCGGCATATTTGTAATCTCAGATACTTGTTCAACTGATAAACCTTCTGTCCGTAGCCTAAAAGATAAATGTTCCAAAGTTTCTCCAATCTCAATTATGTTTTTATCAGGATCATAGAATCTGACAACTTTCTGTCGCCACGGTTGCTCTCGTAATTCGTGTAGAAATATAATATTGTTCCCCTTCAATTTCTCAACTATCAACTCTATCGCGTCAGACTCAAAGTATAACTCAAAATTATTTCCACCAGATTTTATTTCATGATTATCAATCAGGTTTTTAAAATGATTTTGCAAATGAATTGCAAAATCTCCATAAAAGGTAACGCTTTCACCGTAATCATGTTTTACCTTTTGATCTAATAAGTTCTCGTAAAAATCACGAGATTGTTTCATGTCCGATACTGTTATCAATGGGCAAACATATTTCATTTTCAATTTATTTATACTGTTTATTTATATTCTAATTGCTTGGCATTAGCAATAATGGATCTTATTCTAAAAACCCGGCAATTTTTATAGCAGATCTAATTTTGAATCATTATTTGTTATAAGTCTAACAGGCTTACAAGGAACTCCACAAGCCAAATGATTTGGCGGAATATCTTTTGTTACTACACTACCGGCTCCAATTACGGCATTATCTCCAATGTGAACTCCACCGCACACCACTACATTACAAGCAATCCAAACATTATTGCCTATATGAATTTCTTCTGCATATTCAGACATGGAGACATGTCCGTCATTATATTTCATGGCAATTCTCTCTTCTGCAATTAAAGGATGCGTAGTTGCCATCAACGATACATTCGGACCGAGCATAACATTATCGCCAATATAAATTTTGCCGTCATCCATAACAGTCGTATTAAAATTCGCAAAGAAATTTTTGCCGATAAAGGTATGACATCCATAATTAAACTGTATCGGCCCCTGGAAATAGTACTTTTCGCCTATCTCTCCAATAAATTCTCGAACAATTGGCAGACGTTTCTCATCATATTCGTCCATCAAATTAAATCTTTGACAAAGTATATGAGCTTTATGCTTTATATCACGCAATTCTTTTGTTCGGGCATCAAATAATTTTCCTGCGAAAATCTTTTCTTCTTCAGTCATTTTATTTATTTCGTTTTTACTGGTTGTATTGCCACCGTTCTGTTTTAGCGGTTCTTCGCTTGGTTGTTCCTGTTTGTATTTATTTTACTCTGAAATGTTTGTCCTGCTTTTATATTCATTTCCCCAACTTAACATGAGATCAATTAAGGGTAAAAGGGTTTTTCCGGTCTCAGTCAGAGAATACTCAACCTTTGGAGGTAACACCGGGAAAACTTTCTTTTCAATTATGTTGTGTTTTTCCAATTCAAAAAGTTGCTGATTAATTACTCTTAAGGAAGCTTCGGGATGAGACCGGTGTAATTCACTCGGCCTTTTTAGACCTTTATTGATATCATTAATTAAACAGGCTTTCCATTTTCCACTAATAACTTCCATGGTAACAACAATACCACAATTCAAATCTTTTGGAATTTTCTTCTCATACATACATATTCATTTAGATGTTTAATAAGTCGTTACAAGTCCGAATTACAAGACTGTTTATCTGAATTCTGCTTTCAGAAAACAGATTATTAAATATTATTGCTTAAGTAGGATGAACAATTAAATGTCGTATATTCATTTGTGACAATTCATATTCCCTCAAATTATTTCTCGAATTTATTTGTGTAAATTCGTGCAATTCGTGGTTTTAAATAATCATTAAACCACGAATTTCACAAATTTACACAAAAGTGGAAGAGTTAATAAATACGACATTATATAGTTTCAATTACTTATTTACTATAATCATAGGGCAAAATTATCACTATAGGATAATTTTCGCTCATATTGTGCTCCCCAATTTAAAACTCTAGTTTTACATCTCAAATAATAGAATTTAAAAATCAGTCTTATGAATACAAAACAGCCCTCTCAACTTACATCCACAAATCAGTTATTGACCGATTTGGAAAAGAAAACATTAGCCGAGACCTTCCTTCATGCAGTTGGAACTCAAAATTGGGATTTACTGCATTCTATTATTACAGAAGATATCTCCTGGACTTTGCCCGGTACAAGTTTAATATCAGGCGAAGTTAATGGTCCAAATGCAATAATAGCCCGAGCGAAACAGATTGTCAATTCGGGTGCCAGCTTAGAGTTGAAACATATTTTATATGGACAGTATAATGTCACATTGTTTGTGCATAATCAAGCGTCAAGAGGCGAACTTATACTGGATGAATACCTGGCCACAGTTTGCACAATTTATAATGGAAAAATCTCTAAAATTGAGACTTACGTATCCGATGTTGATGGAGTAAATGCTTTCTTTAAATAATAAGAAGAACGCCCATTTTGATTCTTAGTTTGCAATCAATTAAATAATTCAAATGGGTGCGAAACATGACCAGAACTCAGAAGATGTAAACTTTCAGATTCTGAGTTCTGGTTATGCTTCTAACATGTCAGCACTTCTTCCTGGCAAATACCATATTGAAATAGCAATTAGTCATTCTAAATCTAGTTAATTTGCTTTGAAATTATGATTCCAACACGTTTAAGAGATTTTTGTCGAACTCATCAAAGTGTTTTATTATTGGTAAAGTAAATACGCCATAGTCCTCTTTTGTTGAATTTACAATAATGACAGTCTGAACTTTACAATTAATTGCTGCCTGTATCCCAGAATAAGAATCTTCAAAAATAATTGAGTTTTCTTTTTTCACTCCTAATCTATGAATTGCTTTTTCGAATAAATCTGGATTAGGTTTTCCCTTTATAGAACCATCATTATAAATAATGTGTTCTAAATCAAAATAATCGAGTAAATTAAATTTCTCAATGAAAAAATCTATATTAGTTTTCCCTGAAGCAGTCGCTATTGCCATAGGTATTTTTTTATTTTTCAGATATTCTAAAAGCAATTTTGCTCCTGGGGCAAATTCCATTTTATGCTTAAGACATTCTTTTCTATAAAGGATTTCTTTTTCTTCAACAAGTTGATTGACTTCCGAATCTTTCAATTTGCGATTAAACAAAATCTCGAAAGTATCTTTTCCATTTCTTCCATGGATGTATTCTTTTTTCTGTGATTTGGTTAGTTGAATATTATGTATTTTCAAATATTCATCCCAAGAGGATTCTTGATAGGCTGAATCCCAAAATAATGTTCCATTAAAATCAAAAATTACTCCAGTTTTTCCCATGAAATTTCGTTAAGTCTTTAATATCTATAATTTATTTATATCAGGCATGATAACCGAGACTATAGTATTTATTCCTTTGCAGGAGTGCTCACCACTGCAACAACGTGAATGCAGGAGCAAAACTACCAAAACTTTCTTCGTTCAAGTCTCCGTTGCACTCAAAACGCTCCACCAACTACAAATTGTTGTCCATAGCTGGATGAGGGATGAAAACTTTTTAAGTCACAAGAAGTCCATATTTTGTCTCTCTCTGTTTATTCTCTCGAGTTATTATGTTCTACCCAAACCAACTCTGAAGTTTTGAATCCTGATTTTTCTGCCAGTGCGAGGTATTCCCGTTTAATGGTGTCGGGGATAGTTGTTTCGCGCGAAAGTATCCACAAGTATTTGTGATTTTTTCCGGCAACAAGAGCATAACGATATTCGCTATCGATGGTTATTACATTGTAGCCCGAATAGAAGGGACCGAAAAACGAAACTTTTAGCATAGCTGTAGTTTCGTTGCCTACAAATTTAGCTTTACCTATTGCCTCTTTCCACTTATGGGTTGTGTAGTCAAAACCTTTGTTTAGTACTTTGATGCTTTTGCCATCAGCATTGAGCGAATAATTGGCGGTGGTGTTATTCAGGTTGCGTTCAAAGCGAAAATCCATACGGGCTATTTCGTACCATTTGCCAAGGTACTTCGCTTTATCAAACGACTTTACTGCCGTTACCCCTTTGGGAATGCTGGAACAAGACAGTAATGCAAAGATTCCTAATACATTCATCAGCCTGATTATTTTAAAGTTTTTATTTTTCAAAATTAGAAGTCGTTACAAGTAAATAATTAGGAGTTAAGTAGTAGGAATTAAATAATGCCGTATAAGTAAATCTAGAAATGGAAAAAGATTAGAACGCGGATAAACGCTGATATAGCGGATTTTTGTACGGATTTTAATTCCGACTAGTCGGAATTATTTTTTGTAGTTCAGAATTTTATCTGTCATGCTTGCATGACTAAAATCAGTTTTAGATCCGTTTAATTATCATCCGTTTTTATCCGCTCAATCCGTAAAATCAGCGTTCCATTCTTTTTTGAAAATACGACATTATATCCTTCCGCTTACTTACAAGATGCTGAGATAAGCAGTTTATCAGATTCTATGATAAACTTCGTCGAAAGGAACTCTCATTCTGTCTCCCCAAACTCCACGTTCTTCTCTTATTCCGCAGGAAACAATCATATTGATTTCGGCGCCCAAAGGTAAATTCAGGATGCGTTTTACTTTTCGGCTATCAAAACCTTCCATCGGACAGGTGTCATAACTTTCATTGGCCATTGCCAGCATAAAGGTTTGTGCTGCCAGAGCACAGGTTTTATGAACTACCACTCTCATGTCGTTTTCAGATACCTGATATGTGATTGGTCTGAAAAGTCCGATAATGCTTACAAGGGCTTTTCGAACAATCCCCGGAATGCCCATAAAGTGGGAATATAAAAATGGCATGACTTTTCCATAATACAATTGCCATCTTTTGATTCTTTTCTCTTGTTTCTCTTCCGGACTATTTTTCAGAACATTCTGAGTTTCCAGTTCAATCATTTTTTTTGCCCGTTTTCGGTAAAGATCCTGCCGTGTTACGAAAATAACCATTTGCCGGGCAGTAGTTGCCGATTCCTGATTTAAGCAGGCGACGGAGAGTTCTTTTAAAATTTCCGGGCTGGTGATGTGATAAAACTCCCAAAGTTGCATATTGGAACTGTTGGGGGCTAAAGTTGCAAGTTCTATACACTGTCTCACTTTTTCCGAATCAATGGGAAGATCCTTGTAGTGTCTTACAGATCGTCTGTAATTGATTATTTCTTCTAATGTCATTTTTAATGCTGTATTTATACGTTGCTTTTAATAAAACGGTTATTTGCCCGATAAGTTGCCCGGCATGTATTCATTGTTTGTTACCTATTGGCAATAAAACGTTTACTAAGCCATTTTCGTACAGGTATATCATATAGTTTCAAACTGAGATATGCTATGATTATGGAGGAAAAAAAGACAAGTATAGCAACCGGCATGGCATCCTCTAACGATATATGGTTATCCGCCACCCAACCCGTAAACCAATATATTAATGGGTAATGAGTCAAATAAAGAGGGTAAGAAATATCGCCAAAAAACTTACAAACTTTTGATGCTGTTTTTCCTTCAACCTTTCCGCTCGCGCCCATATATACAATCAGCGGAAAGATAAAAACGATTGTACATGATTCGTAAAGTCCGTTTAACCAGATATGCTCAGAACCACCTATCCTTGGAAACGAAAGAGCTACAATAACCATTATACTGCAACACAGAAACGCATATTTTAGTTGTCCCGGTTTACATACACGCGAAAGCAACAACCCTGCAAAAAAAGGGTACAACAATCGGGTAAATCCGATACGAATATTGGCGGGATTTAACGACCATCCTCCACTCACCTCTCCAATAGGACTTGTTACTGCCAAATGGATTAAAACACAACCAAATATAAATACAAACACAGCCAGAACTGTATTCGAAAATTTCCGAATAAAAAGGGCATAAAGAATATTAGCTATATATTCATAGAAAAGCGACCAGGCCGGGCCATCGAGTGGATGCGTTTCACCCCATCCTCTGATATCCATGGATGGTAGTGCAGGCAACAATGTAAAGCCAAGAATCATCATTAGCAACATTTTCCAAACAGGAGTATGTCCGATTAAGGGGAATGCAACAGATGATGCGCTAAAATAAAAACCTAAAGCACCAATGACCATACCGAGAATAATCATGGGATGCAACCTGATAAAACGTCGTTTAAAAAAATTGCCCAAAGTCATTCTGCCCCAACGGTCATCGTAAGCATAACCTATTACAAAGCCGGATAGAACAAAGAAAAAATCAACAGCAAGGTATCCGTGGTTTACATACCTTTGGTGCAAATGTTCGCCATTTGTAAATGTTTCGAAAATGTGGAATAATAAAACCATAATGGCGGCTACACCACGTAAGCCATCCAGAATTTCGTAATGTTTTTTTGAATCTGGAAAAGAAGTACTCTGCATATATAAAAATTTATTGTTTCTATTGCTTAACCGGGCTCGGCTATATAATTAGTTTCCAATATTTAATGATATGTTTTTTATCACATAGTGCACATAGAAATAATGGGGAAAAAGACTTAGGTCACATAGTAAAAGTATCTGACGATACTTTTGCTTAGTCTGAAATTATCCCGGTACTCGGGATAATACTATGTGTTCTTAGTCTTATATTTTCTATTTAAAACTATTGTGAACTATGTGATAAAAAACATATCAATAATAATTATCATTTACTTATCTGTCTACTTATTTGTATTCATAATTCTATCCAAATTCTTTTTTATCATTTCTTCGCTCCAGTTCCACCATTTCATTTCCAAAAGCTCAAGTATTTTTTCTTCTGAAAAACGTTTGCGGATTAACTTAGCCGGAATACCTCCAACAATGGAGTAGGGTTCCACATCTTTGGTTACTACAGCACGCGAACCTATAATGGCTCCGTCGCCAATGGTAACGCCGGCCATAATTACTGCTTCGAAACCTATCCAAACATCGTTGCCCACCACAATATCACCTTTGTTATCCCATGCATCGGTTATAGGCTCTGCCAAATCCCATTCGTCCGCCAATACCGGAAAAGGATAAGTTGACAATGAATTGAGTGTGTGATTGGCTCCATTGAATAAAAACTTTGTGCCATAAGCGATGGAACAGAATTTGCCAATCTTCAGCCGGTCGTTGTTCACATACGGATAGTGGTAGAGTACGCACTTCGATTCGAAATCAAGCGGATTTTCGAAATCGTGATAAAACGAATAATCGCCCACTTCAATGAAGGGACTTGTTACGCAATTTTTTAAATAAGCAATGGTTTTGTCATCTTTACGCGGATATAAAAGTGTTTTGTCCGGCATGATTGTTTTTATTTGAAATTATTAAATGAATTTGTTTTGAAAACCTATCTTCCTCCCGGTTTATAGATTTCGACGCCCTGATGATTGTTTCTATTATTTGCTATATTTTTCCAATTCTTCTTAGCTCCCAAAAACATCTTGCCGTTGCTGTAATATCCACTGCGGCATTGTGAGCCTCATCAAATCCGGTTTTGAATAATTTGTAATGTAATTCCGATAGCTTCGGCCATTTATATCCATAAGGTCCATTTATAGCACAAAAATTTGTAGTGCTGTGCATTGTACATATTTTGTTTTTTGCTGGTATCGAATTTTGCATTCCAACTCGCAATAATTCTGCTCCTACAATTTTTTCATCAAAACTCATGTTATGAGCAACAAGCACTTCGGCTTGATTTATTAAAGATTGAAACTTTTGCAAAACAGTAATCAATGACTCACCTTCTTTTATTGCTCTTTCCGTTGAAATGCCATGAATGCGTGAAGCTTCAGTAGGGATTGTGAAACCTTCAGGTTTAATAATAAAATCTCCACCTGAAATCTTATTCCCACTTTTGTCATAATATAAGTAAGCCAATTGTACTAGTCTTGGCCAATTATTTAAATCAGTTACCGGAGCTTTCTAGTTTCTTGGTAATCCTGTTGTTTCTGTGTCAAAAAATAAATACATAATGCTAAATTTTATCGGTTATTATTAATTTGAAGTAGTTGCAAGTAAATAGTTGCGAGTCAGTTATTTCTTAACTGCATTCCGGGCGCATTATCCGGTCTCTTTTCAAATCCAAATTTTTCATAGAAAGCATATTTGTCTTTCGCTGAAAACAATTGAATATCTCTTATCTTATTCTTTTTGCATTTACTTACTAACTTATCGAGGAGTCTACTGCCAAACCCCTTGCTCTGATAATCCGGATGAATAATTAAATCAACAATCAAAGCATGATGCACTCCGTCGGCAATTACTCTTCCGAATCCTATCAATTTATCGGAATCATATATTGACATTGAATACCAACTATTTTGAATCGCATTGGCTAAGTCCTGAACTGAAAAGTTATAGTCTTGATTCCATCCAGTTGTTTGAAACAAATTCCAATACTCTTTAATATCAGGTAATGTCTCTTTAAATATTATTGTCCCTTGAATCTTGTCAGTCATATCATATACTATAAGAAAGTATAATAACAATTATTATTACCGAAACTAAAAAAAAGAGACTGAAATTTCTTTTCATCTTCTCATTTTTTTCACTTAGAATCCCGTATGTGTTTTTAAGTAAGATGCCTAAATCAAAATGAAATAGAGTCAATAGAATAACAATAGTAATTAAAATAATTTTATTGGTCTGTGAAATATAATGAAGTGATAATAAATATCCAAATGAGTATAAAAATGTCTGTAACCCCAATCCTAAGTTGTCAAAAAAAGGAGACATTTCCATTTCATCATGCTGAGCAAATGGATTAAGCAAACTAGGATATAAATTAAGAAAAGTTTTAATATTATCTTTTGCATCCTGTTTTTCTGAAGTTTTATACAGCGCTAATATCCTATGTAATTTATGCGTCACACTTATCGTAAAATAAAGTAATGCAAGCATAACAAAAATTGTTATATACTTTAGTGGAAAAGAAAATTGTCCAATTATAATTTGGTCATGCTTTTGAAATAGTCCTATTAAAAGGAATAAATCAATTGTACCAATCCAAATGAAATACTTAATAATTTTCTTTAAGCTTTCCTTGATGACATCAAATCTTACATCCTCTTTATCCATATGATGAGTTTTTAATAAATGTATGCGAAAATATAACTATCTTTTCTTCCTTCAACCTCATAAACTCCTCCACAATGAATAGTTCAAGTCTTAATCTATCCCCATAATACAAATTGTCAACAAACCAGGACAAGTAAGAAAATTGTCTGTGCTAGTAAGTGTTTTTATACTTTAATTATCTCTTCAATAATACTTAAATTCAAATCTTTGTCAAATTTATTTCTTATTATTACTTCCTTATCTTCTGGAATATTTGGAAATGGAATCCATTCGCTAACGACATAATATTCAATATCATATTCTTTAAATCTACATGTATCAATTTTGAATACATAACCTTTTTTCTTATTATAAGTTGCATATTTCTTAGCAATCTCAAAAATGGGGGTTGCTGAAATTCCAGAACTTGGAAATTTTGAAGAATCTGTTTGATGAGCTAGAATTGAATTAATTTCAGAAGAACCATGAACAAGACCACTTCCATGAGATGCATATTCATCTCCATGCTCTGGAAGCCTAAGAAACGATAATCCTTTTTGTTTAAACGCTTCATTCTTATTATAAATATCTTCATTTACGCCACGATAAAGATATCGATCTAATTTCATATTCAAAATGTTTACTGTTTTATTTTTTATTTAAAATGGTTGCTAACAATTCTTTTTACGAAGTTGGATTTCCCATATATTCGTCTTGTGTTGATGTTTCAAAGTGCTTCCCTTGTTTAATTTCAAGTTTTATTGGAATATCAAATTCTGAGGCAATTCCTCATACAGAACTCTTTTGTGCATTAATTAAGCCTCAAAGATAAAAACAAAAAATAACATTAACAACGTTTTTCCCGATTAATTGCTTTTTTGCGTTCGGTTGTGTATTATTTAGCGAAGTTGTTGGAATTGATAATGCTAGGAGTTCCCGTATTTTGGTATTGCGAGGAGCGGGGAGATGTAACTTTTCCAAAGTACGGAGACTTTGGAAAAGTTATTTAAGGAAAGAGATACTTCTGGTTGGAGCGATGCATCAACGGGGCAAAAAGCCCATCGGTTCGCTGGCTGTTCCCCATCCGCGGATATTACCACCACTTATTCGTACGTAGATAGTTACTCCGTAATCGAGGTTCTCTATTTCAAGATTATTCCGTGTAAGACAGTCACTATAAGTTTTCCACGGACCTTTGATGTCGGTTGCAATTTCCACTTTCCATCTATCGGCACCAGCCAGTGTTTCGGCATATACTTTGGCACTACATGGAGTACTTCCATCTTCAATACGTTTAATCAGAGCTCTATCCGGCACCTCCGAACTTTCGGGTTCATCGTTACAATCAAAACCTGATAAAAGAATAATAGCTTTGTCACCTTTAGCTATTTTGTTTACATAGATAATGTATTCCTTAAGCAGTGCATAAACCACGGCTGCCTGATCAGCAATTGCCTGATTTTTTTGCTTACTCCCGTCTTTCGAATCCAGGAGCTCGTCCAGCTTGTTCAGTTCGGTACTTAGCTCAGTTAACGGCGGATCGGGTTCTTTGTAGGTTGTTGCACTACTTGTAAGACCGCTGAGGACTTTGTGTGCTAGTTTAGATACTTTCTCGGGAGTTGGTGTTTTTACATGTAACACCGCAATTGATGTTTTCATATTTATTTAATTTAAAATTTTGTGGGATATCCCGATGCAAAAATAAACAGGCATTTATATTCCGAGAAATTTTTAGAGGGCAAAAACGTGTCAAAATGCATTTTGACACGTTTTTTATTTCTTCAAAATAAAGAACATAGCTATTTTTTGGCTTTAAGTTGTTGTAAAATAAACGAGTATAACTCTTTTTAAAATGAAATTCTATAGTACGTTAAAGTATTTGCTTTTTTAGAGTTTCGCCTCTTTATTTGCAGTGAAGGTAAATGGGAAAAATTATTTCTTCTAATTTCCTCATCTTTTAAGAAATTTATTCGGAAGAAATGCCGTCGGAGTAAAAAGAAAAGGGCAATTTGAAATTGAATTTGCCTCCGCATTTTGAAGAATTGCCGTCGGAGTAAAAAGAAAAAGGCAATTTGAAATTGAATTTGCCTCCGCATTTTGAAGAATTGCCGTCGTAGTAAAAAGAAAAAGGCAATTTGAAATTGAATTTGCCTCCGCATTTTGAGTAATTGCCGTCGTAGTAAAAAGAAAAAGGCAATTTGAAATTGAATTTGCCTCCGCATTTTGAAGAATTGCCGTCGTAGTAAAAAGAAAAAGGCAATTTGAAATTGAATTTGCCTCCGCATTTTGAAGAATTGCCGTCGGAGTAAAAAGAAAAAGGCAATTCAAAATTGAATTTACCTCCGCATTTTTCTGTCTTTTACACCTTTTCAAAAATATTGGAGTCTTTATTTGTGACGTTTGGTATTTCTTTTTTCTCAATCCTCTGTTGATATTCTTTCGGAGTTTTTCCAGTGAACTTTTTGAATGCCCGGTTGAAGCTGTTTTTTGAACCGAATCCGCATTGTTTTGATATTGCCTCCAAGGTCAGTTTGTCTGCTATGTCGTTTTGTAATAACTCGGATACGAGTTCTACCCGGTATTTGTTCAGATAATCCCGGAAATTTGAATTAGTCTAAGAAACTGTTTAAAAAAAAATCAAAGTCTATTTAGCATAAGTCTAATCATGGCTAAACGTATCATAGTCTCGCTAGTGTCAGTAAGAAACTCAAAGTCTTTAGATAGTCTTCGATAACTTTCAA
>Ga0302205_10000544_pt1 | contig 15432 bp, 12 predicted proteins | sample II_Fen_E1_3_FD_194582 | JGI IMG/M metagenome (GOLD analysis project Ga0302205, IMG submission 194582) | Peat permafrost microbial communities from Stordalen Mire near Abisko, Sweden - II_Fen_E1_3 | ecosystem: Environmental > Terrestrial > Soil > Wetlands > Permafrost | place: Sweden: Abisko...
TAGTGTGTTGGATTTGTTTTTAACAGGAAAAATTCCATGTCTCATTATTCTATGATTCGTTTGGGTTTTTTTAAGACAAAAAAACCATCTGTCCACCAGTAGTAGATCGAATCCAAACTGCATGAAGTGAAAAGAGCCAGTTTGTCTGAATTTTGTCACGTTCTGTTCGGGGTTCAGTTAGGGTTGAGATAGGGTTGAGATAGGGTTGAGTTAGGGTAAGGATAGGTAAACCTAATTGAACCCTAACTCAACTCTATCTGAACCCCTTGGAAACCCCCTCGGAAGTAAGACCAGGTGTAGACCAGAACTAAACTAAACCGTATTCCGTCCATACAGTTCCGGTTTCTGTGTCCCGTGTTCTGGGTTTTGTAATATGCAGTAATTGGATTCTCAACGTAATTCTTCCTGATTGTGGGATCAACCTGTTCAGGATTTAAGGACGACTTCGAAAGTAACAGGAAAGGATTTGTATTCGAAATCAGTACAAAAACAAAAGTGAGGGCTTCACCCCGAGTGAAGTCCTCACAAAAAATATAAAACCAAGCGGTTATTTGTGGGGTTTACTTTTTAATGCTTTTTGGATAGCTGCTTCCACCAAGGGTTCCATCACTTTGTATCCGGCCACATTGGCATGAACTCCATCGTAGGTTAATTCGGTTTTCATACCATGTTGTTCGTTGGCCATCGAGGTGAAATAATCGAGGTAGATAAAGCCCTTTTCCTCACAATATGATTGCATCCATGCATTCAGGGTGACAATCTTTTCGGCAGGTTCCAATCCTTTTTTCCATGGATAATCTATAACAGGAAGAACCGACGAAAGCACCACCCTGATTCCATGGGCCTGAGCCAGCTCTGCCATGGATGCCAGGTTGTCTTCTATCATTTCGAGTGTGGAAGGCCCGGTATTCCCGGCAATATCATTGGTCCCGGCAAGGATAACCACCACCTTTGGTTGCAGGGCGATGACATCCTGACGGAAGCGGATCAGCATTTGCGGGGTGGTCTGTCCACTGATGCCCCGATTAATATAAGGATTTATTTTGAAAAAATCAGCCCGTTTCTCTATCCAGCCCTGCGTGATGGAATTTCCCATAAATACTACACGGTTTTCACCTTGAGAAGGCACTGGTAGTGCTGCATTTTCTTTCTGAAAGCGACCCAGGTTTGGCCAGTCCTGTGCATTGACCTGTAAACAGGTTAATAATGAAGTAAACATAATTAGACTTTTAAAAATAAAGTTTGATTTCATACAAATTGTTGAATTTAATAGAATTATGTACTAAAAATGTATATAATGAAGTGTTTATAAAAGAACAGCGTACTATCAGGATTCATTTTTGTGTTTGAAAGAAAGACTAATGAATCAGTTTTAGATTGCCAAAATTAATCAAAACATTTAAAATATCAGGTATAGTTGCAAAGACAGTTTTAATTTTAAATCATACAAGTGTTTCGTTACTCATACCTTTGTCATTCGCTCTTTAACCAACGAATCAGGTCAAGCCATATTTCATTGGGTATAGCATGACCTCCCACAAATTCTTTGTAGGTAGGAGCGAGGCCGAGTGTTTTCAGGTAAGCACTGCTTTCACGTGCATATTCTATGTTCAGCACATTGTCGGATAATCCATGGGAAATGAAAATCTTCAGGGAGCTCAGTTTATCAGTTAAAGTTATGAATGGTCTTATTTCTTTCAACAGTCTTCCGCTCATCACAGCAATCCCTTTTATCAAATCGGTCCTGGTAAGTCCGACGCTGAATGACATGATACCGCCCTGGCTGAACCCGCCGAGATAGATTTGTTTTTCATCAAATGAATGATGTGATTTTAAAGATTCAAGAAACTGAATGACGATGTTTCTGCTTCTTTCGGCCTCTTCCTTTACAAACACGGGTGCTCCTGTCGAGAAATCCACATGAAACCAGACATAGCTGTTTGGTCCAACGGTATAGGGAGCCCTGGCTGACAGAATCAGAAAGATATCGGGTAAATGTTCTGAAAATGAGAACATATCCTGTTCGTTGCTTCCCACGCCGTGCATCAGCAACAGCAGTGGCGGGTTAATTGTTCCGGCTTTTGCTTCCCGGACTAAATAAGATAAGGAACCTACGGTATGCAGGCTGTATTTTTTATTGGTTGAATTCATAGGGTAGAGTTTATTTCGATTTATATGTTATAGTACTATTTTACAGGCCTCTCCCTAAATTCCTCTCCGACCTCTTCCGCCCTTCGGGCACCTTCTCCAAAGGAGAAGGAAAGAGGAGAATTGAGAATTCAAGGACTTTGCTGAGTACGATTAATGAGATGCATCTTTTCATTCTGATGCTGTATCCCCTTTCTCCTTGGGAAAAAGGGTTAGGGATAGAGGTCTTAAACTGTACAATCCAAATATCTTAATTTAAAATCAAATAACAAATTAATTAGAATAAACTTTAGTGTTTTTATACGTGGGTTGTATTTATTATTTCATTGTTATGGCAATTGACTGTTCTCCTTCTGTACTCTATGAAGGAATATTCCAGTTGTGTACTGTTTCGTTAATTCTAAAAGACAATATTCTATTGTTCCATTTTTTTTACCGTTACAACTTCAAATGTACTAAAAATCTTAAAGTGATTTCGATCTTATTATAAAAAAAGAGCTAATCATAATTGATTAGCCCTGTTCCTGAAATTGAATTGCATATTAAATTTCAATAGATCTGTTCACCGAGTGCCAGTTTCAGTTTCAAGATACTTGCAGAATAATCGATTTTTGTTTTAAGCAAGGCAAGTCTGCTCTCGGCTACCGAGGTGGAACTGTCCAGCATATCCAGGTTGGTGATAGCACCTGCCCTAAAATTCGTTTCTGCCAGCGAATAGGCTTCCAGTGCCTGTTCGAGTTGCAACTCCGATTGGTGTACTTTTTTTAATGCAGATTGTGCATTGGCTTTACTTTCCACCACTTCGTTTACAATTGTCCGGCGTGCCAGCTCTGTTTCCTGCACATTCCCCTGAATATCCGAATTGGCCTGTATTTTAGTGTACTTCGAACGGTTCGCATCGAACAGTGGAACCTTTATGCTAACTCCGACTGCAAAATTCAGTTTTCCTACATCCTGGTATTTGTCATTGAAATACCCGTTCTTTATGCCACCGGTACCAAAAGCATTCAACGATGGGTTGTTCTGGACATTGGCCATTTTCAACCGGGTATCTGCCAGGGTACTTTTCTGACGGGCTATCTTCATCTCATTGCGATGGTCAAAGGCAACGGCAAACAACGAGTCGTTCGAAGCAAGGATCTGTGGAGCCAACACTTCGTTTTTGACAGTCAGTTTTGTGTCCTGCGATTTACCCAGAAAGGAATTCAGTTGGCCCAGTTGAATCTGAAGAGCGTTTAATAAGTCTGTCTTTTGATTCTCAATAGCTGAAATACGTACTTTTGTAGTGAGTACTTCGTAGTTGGTGGCTGATCCCGTTGCTACTTTCTTCTGTACAAATACCAGATGTTCATTCAGGGTAGCTATCTCTTCATTTTTTATCTTGATGGCTTCCTGCAGGAAAACAATGGAATAGTAGTTTCCAATCATCAGCCCCGAGAGTCTTTGCTTTATTAACTCCACCGAGAATCCGACCAATTCCCTGTTCTGTTTTTCGAAAGTGACATTCTTGTCTGTCTTTCCAAAATCATAAATCGACTCGTTGATATTCACTGCTGCCGAATAAACATCGGGTGGATATAATTGGAATGAATTGCCATTCAATGACAGGGATGACGTAGGGCCTAAGAAAGTAAACGACCCTGTTAAATTGACATCCGGCAGATAGGCTGTCTTGGACATCCCTATTTTAGCATCAGAGGATACGAGGTCCGTTTGTGCCTTCTTGATGGAAGGATAATTCTGAATCACTTCACCTAAAATCTCATGCAGGCTCAATGAATCCCCGGATGATTTGTCCCTTTCTTGTCCGGATACCACTGCGCCGGGCAGCAGGATCAGGATCGTTATAAGTTTATAAATTGATTTCATTCTATTCTGTTTTATTTTTTTATGTCCTTCTGTGTTGTGATCTATTCCATGACGTGGGCATGTTGTTCTGCATCCATGGATTTCATCTTATTCTTTTTCGATTTCAGCATTAAGATCGGAAGAAAGCCGATCAACGAGATTATCGCCGCAATCAAAAAGTCATCATTAATCCCCTCTATAAATGCCTGAGAACCTACATTCGACATGACGAGACTTTGTGCCTGCCTTAGGGCTGTGGCAAATGATCCTCCTCCATGTTGCTGGATATAATAGGCCATATGCCGGGCAACACCCTGAAACTCCTGGGAACCTGACTGAATGGAACCACCAAACATTTGGGAATGGAAATTTACCCGGGCTGTCAGAATGGTCGATAACAAGGCAACTCCCATGCTCCCTCCAACCTGGCGTACGGTGTTCGATATTCCGGAAGCCTGTGCCATCTTTTCACGCGGAATCGTCAGCAGCGAGAGTGTACTTAAAGGGGTGAAGACTAATCCCATCCCTAATCCCCGTAAATAAAGCGAGGTCATGATATACGAGTGTTCCGTTAGAAATGACAGGTTGGAATTAATATAAAAACTTAATACCAATAATCCCATCCCAGTTAAAATAGGCACTTTCGGATTTACTTTATCCGAAAACCAGCCTGATATTGGAGATATGAATCCTTGAATGATCCCTACCGGCAGGAATACTGCTCCCGATTGCAGGGCGGTATATCCCAATGAGTTCTGGAGGTATAGCGGAAGCAGGAAAGTGCTTCCAAACATGCCGATACCAAACAGGAACATGAGCATGTTGCTCATTCCAAAGTTCCGGTCTCCCAATAATCGAAGATCAATCAGGGGATTCTCTGTGGTTAATTCGCGGGTAAGGAATACTGCCAGGGCGATGCCCGAAACAGCGAAACAGCCTAATATATAGGGTGCCGTCCAACCTGCCGAATTGGTCTGGGCATTTCCTTCCGACAAGGCATAAAGTAATACCGGCAAGAAGATGATAACCGATATAAAACCGATATAATCGAATTTCCGCGTATTTGGACTGATAAATTCTCGTTGGATAACAATGGTAAATACCAGGGCCATGATACCGATGGGGACATTCACATCGAATATAAGCTGCCAGCTGAAATTGTCCACCAGATACCCACCGATAAGCGGCCCGAATGACACGGAAGCTGCTGCTGCGATTGCCCAGAATCCCAATGCCAATCCACGTTGGCGCGCCGGGAATTCCCGGGTGATAATGGCCATACCCAACGGCTGGACGACTCCTGCCCCAAGGCCCTGGATGATACGCGAAATGATCAGTGTATTTTCATCATACGATAAACCACATAACAAGGATCCTAATGTAAACAGGAATAATCCCCAGAAGTAAACCTTCTTATATCCGAATTTGTCGGCAAACCAACCCGATGTGGGCAACATGGCCGCCATGGAGAGCAGGTAAGCGGTAATAACCCATTGAATGGTCGAAAGCCCCACTCCAAAGGATGACATGATCTTGGGAAGACTCACATTCACAATGGTGCTGTCGAGCACTACCATGAAAGTTCCCACCATCACATTGGCTAAGACAAACCATTTATACAACGGACTCTTGGGATGAAATAACGAATCCCGGCTGCGTAGTTTCCTGCGAAGCCTGTGTGTATTTGATATTTTCCTCATTCTTATTTGATAATTTTTACCACAGCCGACATTCCGGTCAATAAAGTATAAGCCGACAGCTTCTGACCGTTTTTAGTCCCATCAATGGATATTTTGATAGCAACACGTTGGGTTACCTTTGTAAAGTTCCCGGAAGCATTGTTTGGTGGGATCAATGAAAACTGGGAAGCAGTAGTCGAGCCCATGGTGAAAATTTTTCCTGTGAAAACCACATCCGGATAGGTGTCCAGGGCGATAAGGGCTTTTTGTCCATTATGCAGGTTCTCCATTTTGGTTTCTTCCAGAAAAACCAGGATCCAGAACTTGTTGTTATTATTGATGGTGTAAATTGACTGGCTGGGTTGAGCAATGTCTCCCGGGAGCAACCAACGTTTAGCAACCATACCGGAAACAGGAGCATACAGCCGGGTGTTGCTCAATTGTGTGGTGATAACCCCTATCTGAGCCTGTGCTGCCGTTACTGATGCTTCTGCGCTTTTAATCGTGGTTTTTGAAACCAGGATCTGAGCCTGAGCAGCTTCCAGTTGCGCCTGTGCAGTCTCCTGGGCTTTCAGCAGATGGTCGTATTGTTCTTTCGTGATAACGCCCCCTTTGTATTGTGTTTTTGCCCGCTCAAAATCTTCTTTCGATTTTTCAAGCCCTATTTGCAAAATCTTAATATTCTTTTCATCGTATTGGAGTTTGGCCTGCGATTGTGCCTTGTTGGCTTCGGTCTGTGATTTCAGGGCAATAACCTGTTGCTTTTGTGCCAATAGGTCAACGCTGTCCAGTTCTGCCAGCAATTGTCCTTGCTTTACCGAATCACCTTCTTCCGCATAGATTTTGCTGATCCGACCCATTATTTTGGGACTGACCGAAACATTATCCGAAGCTACCACTGCATCATCGGTCCGGATATAACTCGTATAATCCTTATACCAGTATACTGCCCCGGTAATTACGATTAATATTACTACCGTCAGTGGAATGTAAATTTTCCAATCTTTTTTCTCCTTTTTCATATACCCTTTTTTTGATTTTATTTTTTATTTCTTATTTGTTTTAAAGTATTTCTTCCGCTTTACAGCAGGTCGAGCCCGATTCATGCGTTTGCTGTTGAACAATGGTTGTTAAAATGTCTTTTACGTGTTGAGAGGCTTCTGATAGAACCTGTAAGGTGTGGGCATCTAATTTTTCCAGCTTTTGACGCAACTCCTGGCTGATCTCCAGTTTTATAGCATTAAAATCAGCTGCTCCCTTTTCGGTGATGTGGACATTTACAATCCGTCTGTCCTTTGGATCGTACGTCCGTTCCACCAGTTCCTCTGCGATAAGCTTGTCCACCAACCCGGTTATATGAGGTTTTGGCATGGCTAATTTGCACCCAATCTCCGACATGGATAACATTCCGTGGCGGGTCAGTACTCCCAGTACGTATAAGGATCCCGGGTTTAAATTCGTTTTTGAACGAATGGACCGGGTAAAACTTTTAGAAAGCAATGGATGAATTGAAATTAAATTCTCAATAGCTGTGTCAATGGAAATAATAATGTTTTTTGGCATAATTGTAAACTCTAATTATTCATAATCATAATAATTACAAAAGTATAACTATTATTTTAATATAATTGTTCACGTACTATACATTTAACATTAAATTTATTTTTATTACTTTTAGGGATTCGGGATAAATCAACCGGGCACACAAAAAAATACGTTTGTATTTCATCTAAGAAATTCAAACGTATTCGGAACTAAAATGTTTACAACACGGGCTTTTTAATGTAGAATAATGTAGGGATTAAAAACCATACAAGTAGGATAAATGGTAAATCAGGCTAAAAGTGCCGTTATTGCTTCAGGCCAGCTGTAACTGCCCGGTTTCAGGGTCAGGTGCATGGAAGGGGTATTCAGGATTTCCATGCGAACTACTCCCGGTGACAGTTCTTCAACAGGGATCAGGGTCTTCCAGTTTAAACAGTTTAAAATGGAATAGGTAGTTGCCCCGCCTTCAATAAATAATTCTTTAATTTCACATTTCTCAACCAGCAGTTTGACAAGCTGTCCCATACGCTGTTTTAGAATCGTCGAACTGCCGGGAAAATCAACCTTCTTTTCTGAAATAGTCAGGATTAAATTCTTGTCTTGTGACCAGACCCGGTACAACTCTGCTGCAAATGCCTCAAGGCTGCCCTGTTCTGTTTTTACCTGAAGCAACGCCGCCGGGAAGGAAGCTGCCGGACATCTGTTTCCATTAAATTGGTCGGATGCGGTACGGCTTGCGGAATGGGTACTTCCTGAGACCAGTAGAAAATTACCCGTACTGATTGTCTCGGGTTGAACGCTTGTTTTAATAGGACTGTAAGTGTTCAGCAGTATTTGTTCGAAAAATGCCGCGCTGCCACACTGTAAAGTTTCTGTGCCCGACAGTTTACTCCCCTTGATCAGATCATCAACCGTCGTACAGTCAGACACATAGAGACCATTCTCAGATAATCCGGATAGGATAGCTGTGTGGAATTCCGTAATCTGATTGTATTTTGCCGAACGGCTTAATAAAAGCTTTTTAACTTCGGAAAAGGAAGCTGGAAAGTCAGGGTCTCTGGCGAAATCAGTATGTTCTATTTTTTCAGTACCTACATAATAGATTCCATCACGGATACAACGCCCCGATGCCGGATTTGCCGGTTGAAGGACTATTTTCTTAAATTTTCGGACATCCAGCAGGGCTGATAATTCGGTTAAGACATACCCCCGCAATACGGAGTCACACTTTTTAAAGACAATGGAATCAGGATCTTTAAAAATAGTCTTTGCCAGTTGGTAGTGCGTCCGGTATGCATCCAGTTCACTTCTAGAACGGCTGTCGGTTGCTATAACACAGACATCAGTTTCAACATTCGGAACCGTATCGATCCCAAAGGTTACTTTTAACCCGTAACGCAGGCAAACACCTGCTATTTCGGCTGCCCCGGTAATGTCATCAGCAAGGACGGTGATCATTTTTTACGGTGTTTTGCCATGACGATGGCATAATCAATAGCCACCAGCATGGCATCGGCAGATGCAATTCCTTTTCCGGCTATCTCAAAGGCTGTCCCGTGATCCACCGAAGTCCGGATAATGGGTAATCCCAGGGTGATATTCACCCCCTTTACGCTTTTCATGGTTTGTTTTTCGTTGTCCCACTGAAATCCTTCGAGCTTGAACGGGATATGGCCCTGGTCGTGGTACATGGCCACACACCCATCATATTTCCCCTGTACTGCTTTTACAAACATCGTATCGGGTGGGACAGGACCTTCTACGTCGAATCCAAGGGTTCTTGCTTCGAGAATGGCAGGTATGATTTCATCAATTTCTTCGTCCCCGAACAACCCGTTTTCCCCGGCATGGGGATTCAACCCGGCAACTGCAATATGAGGTTTGGCGATTCCAAACTGGATACAGGCATCATTCAGCAACGAAATGACTTCCAGAACACGTTCCTTGGTGCATAAATCACAGGCTTTCCGAAGCGATACATGTGTGGTTGCATGGATGACCCGCAGGTTCTCATCCGCCAGCAACATGGCAAACTTGGCAGTATGGGTAAAATGGGCATATATCTCCGTATGACCGGAGAATTTGTGTCCTGCTTTATGGATGGATTCTTTGTTGATAGGAGCTGTAACGGTGGCATCCACTTCTTCGGCCAACGCCAGGTCAATCACTTTCTTCACCGCTTCAAAGGCTGCATTGCCCGACATTGCCGAGACCTCCCCTAAGGTAAGTTCTGACAGGACCACGTTTTTTAGATCCAACACATCGATTGTCCCGTGTTGAAAAGCAGCTTCTTTCACCGATTGAATGGCATGGATCTTCATGGCAGATCGCATACTTTTCGCAGTTAGTATCATAACAGATGCATCACCCACCACCAGTGGCTGGCAACGGTTGTAAACATCCGGAATGGATAATGCCTTTATGCATACTTCGGGTCCGATACCTGCCGGATCACCCATGGAGATTCCTATAATTGGTTTCATGTTGGAGTAGTTGATTAGTTAATTCGTTAACTGGTTAATTAGGTTGATTGGTTAATTAGTTAACTGGTTGATTAAGATGAATAGGTTGAATAGGTTGATTAAGTAATAGGAAATTAATAGTGTCCTGTAATTTTAAATATCAATTCATCAACCCACAACTCTATCGTCCTCTCAAATACTGTTTTCCTATTTCTTTCTCCTTTAGGAGAAAGTCCCCGAAGGGGGATAGAGGTTGGGAGAGGGAAGGGGGAGAGGTCTGAATTTATAAATACAACACGTTACTGTTCCACCTGCTTACAACAGATTCCTGTAAATATTGATAGCATCCTCTTTCGTTACCACCCTCGGATTATTTTTCAGTAAGCGTGTCACCTTCATCGCGATATCCGCCAGCTCAGGCAACACCTCTTCCGTTATTCCAATTTCCGACAAGCGTTGCGGAATCTCACAGGCACGGGATATCTCCTGTAACCTTTCAATTCCGGCTAAGGCTGTAGCCTTGTTGCTTTCTTGTGGTTCTACTCCCAGGGCCAGTGCTACTGCTGCATGGCGGTCGGGGGAAGCTGATAGATTAAACCGAAGTACTTCGGGCAACAGGATGGCATTCGACAACCCGTGGGGAATGTGGAACTTTCCACCCAACCCATAGGATAGGGCATGAACAGCCGAAGTATTCACAGGCCCCAGGCATAATCCGCCATACATCGACCCAAGGGATAATGCCGCACGTGCTTCCAGGTCATGACCATTCCTATAAGCTTTCTCCAGGTTGGCCGCTATCAGCTCTATACCCCGCAAGGCGTAGGTGTCAACAGCAGGATGGGCAAAGTTATTCGTATAGGCTTCGATGCAATGCGATAGTGCATCCATGCCGGTCTCTGCAGTCAAACGTGCAGGCAGGCTGACCGTCAATACCGGGTCGATATAACAGGTGTCGGGTACCAGGTAAGGGCTGATGATGCCGCTTTTAGTATTCGTTTCTTCGTTTAACAGGATTGCATTCGGCGACATTTCACTCCCGGTTCCTGAGGTAGTGGGAATGCAAATCAACTTAATGGTACGACCCGTTAAAAAGCCGATTCCAACTATTTCCGGAAGCATTTGTTCACTGTCGGTTAGGGCTGCCAATAACTTGGAGCAATCAAGGACACTGCCTCCACCCACGCCAATAATACAATCCGGATGAAAATAGGTTGATTTATTCAACAGAGTGTCAAATTGCTCAAATGTCGGTTCGCCTGGGAAATCATAATCAATTGCCACCACCTTTTTTCCGGTGGTCGACAGTTTATCAAAAACCGGTTGCATGGCTTCGAGTAACGGACTGGCAATAAGAAACAGAATCCGGTGCGAAGTGGTTATCAAATGATCTTCGGATAGTTTCTGTATGCAGTGTTCTCCGAAAATAATTCTTCCGGGTTGTTGTAATATTATTGAATTCATTTTAATCTGAATAAACGGTTGATAAGTTTTATCGCAAAGATGTCTACAATTGCAACCTCAAAGATACTGTATCTCTTCGAAGTTGCGGTTATTTTTCTCTATACGTTTTGATCGTTTTTATAATAGCCATAAATGGTGAGATGTATATCCGCCGGTTCGGATTTAAAGAACAGGCTGGCCACATATCCTACTCCGAAAACTATCAGGTGGCTGTATACACCAAGCATGTATTTGTGTTGTGGAAAATTGAATTTTCCCAAGTCCAGTATCACATGATCTCCTATTTTGGTTGTCGTTAATACCGCATAGGCCGTAAACAGTACACAGGCAGCAATACCAACATACAATCCCTGTTTGTTGGCTCGTCGGGATAACACCCCTAACAGGAATATCCCTACGATCCCTGCCGAAAAAATGGCATATAACCCGAATACAATGCCCAGGATACCTTCCCCCTGCCATTGAACAAATAAATAGGCCACGGTCATCATGATACATCCTGCCACAAAGACTAAAATACGGCCCATGTTCAGTCGCTGTTTGTCGGTACAGGACGGTTTTAACCGCTGGTAGTAATCTTCCACCCCTATGGCCGAGAGGCAATTCAAATCCGATTGCAGGCTAGCCAAAGCTGCTGCCACCAAAGCCGAAAGTACCAGCCCTACTACGCCCACAGGCAATTGCGTGCTGATAAAATACGGAAACACCTTGTCGGCAGTAATGTCTTTTGGCAGAAAAGCTGTTCCGGTATGATAGAATACATATAACAACGACCCGATCAGCATAAAGAGTGTCCAGACACTTACGCTGGCAAAAACCCCGATAAATGCTGCGTGCTTCGCATCCTTGTCCGATTTGGCTGCCAGATACCGTTGTACGATGGTCTGGTCGGTACCGTATTTTTGCAAGGCATAAAAGGCGCCATTGATGATCATCACCCAGATGGTCAGGTCGGTCAGGCTGAAATTATAAGGCCCTACATCGATCTTTCCCATGGCAAATGCCTGATGCATGGTTTCCACAGGTCCTGCCACCGGACGGAACAGAAGTATGCCAAGGCACAGCAATCCACCGCCTACCAGCAGGAATCCCTGTACGACATCCATCCAGATCACGCCTTCCATCCCACCCAGCATGGTGAGGGTGATAATGGCTATGCTTAAACACAACATGATCATTAATACGGGATAATGCGTGAAACTGTTCAAGGCGATGCTCACTAAAAACAACACCGTCCCCATTTTGGAAAAATGAGTCAGCATGAATGCCATTGAACTGTATATCCGGGCAAAGACTCCGAAACGCCTTTCGAAATATTCGTATGTGCTCAGCCGGATCACTCTGCGGAACAAGGGGACAATGATCCCGATCAGGCCCACTAATACAATGGGGACCATCAGGCCTTGCACCAGCAGAATCCAGTTCGATTTATAGGCTGCGGCAGGGTAAGCCAGGAAGGTCACGCTGCTCAACAGGGTGGCAAATATCGATATCCCGATAGCCCAGGCGGGAATAGTCTTGCTTCCCGAGAAATATCGGTCTGAACTCTTTTGACGCTTTGAAAAATAAAAGCCGGTGCCAATTGTAAAAAGAACGGAAACAAGGATTATTGCTGTGTCAATCCAGTGGATGGGGTTGGTTTGCATGCTCTGTCGATTCTATTAATGTTGATATCCGGTTTTTTGTATCAGCTCTGCATAGCGGCTCTCCACCTGGCTGGCTTCCGTTTCGGTCAGTTCGGTCAGGGGCGGCATCATCGTAGTATTGCAAATCCCCTTGGACTGTGCAATTACTTTCAGTGCTGCCAGTGATTCTCCCAGCGTCCTGTCCTTTTGGTAGACACTAGCAACCTGATCGGTTCTGTCCTGCCATTCCGCACATTCATCCCATTGTCCGGTCAACGCGGCCAGGTAGAGTTTCCCGTACATTTCGGGAACGATATTGCCCGTGCTGGGCACTATCCCGTCGGCACCAAGCTTCAGGCTTCCGGCGCTTTGTGCACCCCATCCGCAAAAATACGAAAAATCCTTCCGGTTCTTGTATTCTTCGATGAAGGTTTTCATGCGGTCAGCATCCCGTTCCGAATCCTTTAATCCCCAGATATTCACATGATGGCTCAATTCTGCCACCACTTCCACCGGGATTGACATTTGGGTTGTTGCTTTTATGTTGTACATCATCACCGGACCCTCGATATTATCGGCCAATGTCGTGTAGAAACGGATCATTTGGGTGAAAGTCAGGGTGTAATACGAGGGAAGTGTAGCCACCACGCAATCCGCACCCAATTCCAGGTATCTGTTGCCACGGGCTATCAATTCTTCCACCCGGTTGCCTACCAGACCGGCATATACATGCTGGTTTTCGCCTTTCGCTTTCACGGCAGCTTCTACAAACCGGTAGCTTTCTTTAGCCCCGATGGAGCTCGATTCGCCGGTAGTACCGAGTATCAGCGGGTGAATCCCGCATGTGTCGAAGAGATGCATGATGCGCCCAACGGCTTCTACATCAACTGTCAAGTCCTTGTTCAGTGGAGTTATCATCGGTACCACTATCCCCGAAAATCGTTTTTGCATGGTCTTAAGTTTCCAGTATGAATAAGTAAGACGCAGATTCAGGCGTTTTGTAATGAATACAGATCGGTTTTTTTTAGAAATAAATCATTTAGGAGATAGAATGGACGGAAGGAATGATACTGATTGATCTTTTTTTCTTATGCTACTCGTCCGAATCCTCCACCTCCCACCTCGTTTCATAACGAGGGGGTAATTGGTTTTACGTTTCCAACGTTTTATTTGCTTACAGAATTGTTGAGTTCTATCGTTATAAACGATAGAATACTAGTGTTTTGTTAGAAAATAAGGGGTAGAAGGACTTTTAATTTTCAATCTTATTCTTTATCAATGAAATTAATTTTTCCAATCCGGTAACCCAAATATCCTTTTTTATTTCGTAGCAAGTTTCAATTGGTACAACAATAAATGTTTTATCCGGTTTTATAGCCTCAATAGAATTCCAAAATCCCTTAGTAAGTGTGGGTGCCGAGGATACTTTACATTCAATAGCGATTCTATTCGTTCCATTTTCAAGGACTAAGTCCATTTCATCACCCGATGCAGTCCTGTAAAAAAAAGGATTGTAATCATCCAGCTTTGTAATTATATTTTCTATCACATATCCCTCCCATGAAGATCCTAGAATAGGGTTGCCTAGCAATTGATTGAAATCTAAAATTCCAAGCAATTGATGTAATACCCCGGAATCCCTTACAAATACTTTCGGTGATTTTACCAATCTTTTTTTAATATTTGTTTCCAAAGGCAAAAGTGTGCGTATAATAAACGTTTGTTCCAATAAATCAACATACCTTCTTATTGTTGTGTGAGATGTTCCCATTGATTCACCCAATTTTGAAAGATTAATGATTTGTCCATGTGTATGACAAAGCATAGTCAACAACCTTCGAAGTTGAAGTGCAGGAATTTGAATACCTAACTGAGGTATGTCTCTTTCGATATAAGTACGTATAAAATTCGCTCGCCATAAATTTGAAATATTATCATTCCCGGCCAGATAACTGTCAGGATAGCCGCCTCTAAGCCAATGATTCTGAATATTAAATCCGGTTGTTCCACTTAATTCATAAAAAGTAAAAGGTGTTAGAATTATCAACCCCACTCTACCAGCTAAAGACTCCGAAGATTTCTGTATTAATTGCTGGGAAGCAGAACCAAGTAAAATGAAACGTCCTTTTTTTCTGTCAGTATCTATTTCACTTCTTAAAAACGAAAACAATTCAGGTATAAGTTGTACTTCGTCCAAACAAATGGTAGCATCTTTATTTGATTTAAAGAATATATTTAGGTCAGTCAATTTATTTAAATCTTCATAATTTTGTAAATCAAGATAAAGAAACGATTCAAACTTGGTTGAAATGTTCTTGATCAAAGTTGATTTACCACATTGCCTTGGTCCAAGCAATACGATAGCTGGGAAAGTTTGAAGATTCATTAGTAGAAAATCTTCTATATCTCTATGGATAAATTCATGCATATTGAAAGTTTAGTGTTCAATTTGCAGCAAATATAGTAACTGTTTTGAATATAAGCAAGTTGTAGTTGATTTTTATTTCAATAATTTCTTACAATTTATTCTTTCGATCGTTATTTACTTACGATTTGGCATCTGGTTATTCATTTTATACGTTTTTTTTGAACTGATTTAGATTTCATTAGCGCTTTATCCGTTTGAACACTACCCCCTCGTTTCCTAACGAGGGGGTAATT
>Ga0302205_10000547_pt1 | contig 15411 bp, 6 predicted proteins | sample II_Fen_E1_3_FD_194582 | JGI IMG/M metagenome (GOLD analysis project Ga0302205, IMG submission 194582) | Peat permafrost microbial communities from Stordalen Mire near Abisko, Sweden - II_Fen_E1_3 | ecosystem: Environmental > Terrestrial > Soil > Wetlands > Permafrost | place: Sweden: Abisko...
GGCATCAAATTTTTCCGCCATTGCCTCAGTGTCTGGATTAACATCTTTAAGTGAGTCTCTCTTACCGGATTCAGTTTCTACAACTCTTTGAGCATTGCTTGGAGACCATTTTTCAATTTGACTATCAATGGCTTCACGAATAGCATCTGGGTCAGCATTAGCTTTTTCCATATTAGCAATCATTTGGCCAATTACCGCATCATAACGCTTACCACCATCAGGATCAGATTGAGGAATATGACCAACAAGTTTTGCATCTTGAAGAGCAGAAGCACTATCATCAACTAACTCTTCATTCTTAGCACCAGATTGATGCATGATTTCATGTTGAGTGGTGTTATATTCCGCACGTCTTCTTTCAGAAGCAGTTGCCCCTTCATATGACACATCAGTATTCTTTAAAGACATACCAGAAATAGAACCAGAAGCTAAACGAGATTTAGCAGTATTTAATTGACTAATCTTTTGAGCATTAACTTCACCACCAACTTTTTGTAAAGCGGAAATTTCATCATCAATTAAACTGGACATAACCTTAGACAGATTACTTAATTGAGCTCCGCTAGCCTGATTAACACCAGCCGCTGAGTCTAATTTATAATCAATGCCTAAATCTTTAGCTTTATTATTAATCTTTTCAAAACTAGCACCCATAATATCTTTAGAGACATTACCAGCAGAATTTTGGGCGAAAGTATTATATTGTAAAGCACCACTACCAGCATTTACCTTCATGCCAGCACCAGCTTGTTTATATTGAGTGGAAACTTTATCTTCAAGTGTTGATGAATCATATCCTTTGCTTACCAATGAAGAATCTAATCGGCCTAAAGTTGCTGAATCAATATTTCCCTTTCCTTTTTTAAAGGCTGCCAAAGCTTTTGCCATGGCCTCCATTTTTTTAGGATGTAAAGGAGCTGTAGTATCGTTAACTTCAGCCACCATATTATCAATTGCTTTTACAGAATCTGGATCAGCACTATTTAATTCTTCAAATCTTTTTTTCCAAGTTTCACTTAAACCAGCACTAGAATAAATTTCACTAGGCTTATTCATGTTCTTCAATAAATCTGGTTCGTTAGAAGCAATTTTAACCCAATCTTTGGCTGCCTTCTTTTTCTTAATCATATTACCCATTGCCTTATCCGTTCTATCAAAAGCCTTAGGGCCACCAGTAGCATTATCTAAGAATCCATTGCCATCAGCAATCTTTTTATTCTTTTCATGTTTTCTAAGTCTAGCTACAGCTTCTTCTTCGGATGTAGACCAAGTGTGAGTGGCGCCAGTCGCTTTAGCATTAGCAATATTTGTTTTAAGGGAAGCTAGAGTAGCTTTATCAGTTGTTTCTTGAGCACTATTTCCATATGATTTAACATCCGCCTTAGCCTTATCATAATTTTTCTTTAACTTATAACCAGTAAAACCACCAACTACTCCGCCGATAGCAGTTCCAACTCCACCAAAAGCAGTTCCATAAGCAGCTCCATTTAAAGCACTTCTAGAAATACGTCCTGTTGTTTGAGTTTTAGCATTATTAATTAAGTCAGTACCCTTTTCAGCCGCTTTCTCGCCAATGCCAATTTTTTTCAAATATTTTTCACGGGAAGCAACTTTTTCTTTATTCCTAGTACTAACTAAATCATCTTTCCATTGTGTAGCAAAATCACCAACCAGGGTACCTTTTCTTTTTCCAGTGACTAAATCTTTTTCATTTTTATTAAATATCGAAGAATTAGCTAATTTACCAACGCCACCAATAGCAACTTCTTTAGATCTCTTACCAAGAGCTACGCCAGCACCAGTCACAGCACCAAGAGCTAATGTCTTTCCTTTATTAAGTTTAGACATACCCATTGATAAAGCTGAGCCAGCTTCAGAACCAACACTCTGAGCAATTTGCATACCACCAAGTAACATACCAATAGCAATTACAAATTTAGCCATCGCCGCTGGAGTTCCTGCCTTAGAACCTAAACCAGATGTGTCAGCTGCGTCAGCATTAGCAGCTGTTAAATCACTACTAGTAGATGAGGCAGTGATTGGGCTAGTAGCACCTTGCAAAGCAGCAAATGACAACCATAAGAAGAAAGCAATCACTGGACCAACTAATAAATTACTAGTCCATTTGCTCCACCATTGACCAGAATATTTGGATGCCCCCGGAACAGCTTGTAAGAAAAAAGCGAGGGGTGATAAAACTACTAAAATCCAAATCATTACTAATCTGATAACTAACATGCCTAACATTGAGGCAACAACTACAGTTGCGATAATCACATAAATCAAACCAAAAATATAAGCACTAACAATAGTACCAAAAGTGACTGCTGAAGAATCGGAAGCAACCGCAATTTTAGTAACATCAGAGATACCTAATAAATCTAAAAGATTACCAGCACCAATAGCACTAAAAGCATTAACAAAAGTAAGCATGACGACATTAGAAATATCAATCATGAGTCCACAAATTAATTTAGAAAAATTAATTAAGACCGCTGCCATAATTAATTTTGGTAACATTTTTTTAGCACCGTATTCTTCTTGTCCTAAAATAGTAGCAAAGGCGATGATAAGCAAAATAACAACAAAAAACATGTTACATAAATCACGAACTACTACCCAACCTTTTTCAACAGCTGGTGCGTGAATAAAATCACTGTAAGCTGCTACTGACATCAAGACATTAACTAATACAATTAGAATTGAAGCAATGGCTCTAATAAATAAGGCCACAATACCACCAACTACATTGCCCGCCCATTCACCAAAAGCAGCGGCATTAGCTAAATGTCCAAATAAAAAAACACTCGCTAAAATAAGCAGTAGAAAAACTGCATTGCGACCGTTTAATATTTTTTTAAAATTTATTTTTTTCATTAGATAAAATAACTAATTTTTTATTTACCACCAGTAAACCAATTCCACAAAGAACCAAATAAAGCTTTGATTACTTCCATTGGATTGGAAATACCAGAAACAATCATGGCAATTAAAGATACAATTGCTAAAATCAAAAATAAACAACCGAGATTCAAACAACCACAACCAGCTTGTTCTACTATTTTAAGTAACCCGGCGGCTTGTTTACTATCACCAACTGATTTTTTAACACTATCAGGTATCCATTCTTCGCCTAACTCTCGAAACATGGTAGGGCCAAAAACTTTATTTAAAAAATAATGTATATCTATCCAAAGCAGAGTCAAGCCAAAACTATCAATTAAATTTTCCCAAGCAAATTTTAAAGCTTCGTCAGTACTTTTTAAAACTGGGCTCATCGCTTGTGATAATAATCCATTGCCATCTTTATCTTTATTATCTTTAGCTTCTTGAACTTTTTTTTGTTGAACCAACTCTCTAAGCGAAGAACCATTTTCATTGTTTTCTGAAACGCCTCCACGAGTAGTGGCGCGAAATTCTCCCGCTTTTTCCGCTTCTTGAGATTCGGTATTCTGATTGATTAACTGTTCATCAATATCCATAAAAACGTTAAAATAATTCACTGTTATTATACCACAAAGAACAAATTAGTTTAACAGCTTTTACTCTATAATTTTACTATAAAAAAAAGATGTTGGCAAAGTTTAATTAATAAAAAAATTAACAAAAAACCTCGCTTTTTTAAACGAGGTTTTCATTTTATTTTTCCCTTTTAGACTGGTACATTGTTTTTGATTTTGTAGTTATAACCAAAATAGTTAGAACGGCAATGTAAGCTGATGACACGGCACTAGGAACTTTGTAGTGAACGCTTGGTATTAGATTAAAAACAATTAAAATTACCATTAAGGCCGTCCAAACAAAAACTAATTTTTCGCCAGGATGCTTTCCCTGATGTCTATCGTACCAACGCTCAAATTCTTTATTACTGACATAAATAGCGAGAACGCCAATATAAAGGCCAGAAATAAGATTTAATAAACCATCCAGGGAATTACCACCCAAGAAATCGATAATAATAGCCACAAAGAAGACAATTGACCAAATATTGATCAGAATCCGCCAAGTTTTAAGGCTGTTTTTACTTGCTGTTTCCATTACTTTTAGTATTTTGGTTAAATAATTACGTTTAAAAAGAACACTTTAAATATAGAACATAAAAGATTTTTTGTCAAGTGCTGCTTATTGACAAAATATAGCTTTAGTATTATGATATAATCACAATTAATCGTTCGTAAACAATTTAAAAATTAATAAAACATGAAAAAATTCCAAGCAATTAACGTTTGGAGAGTTGCTACTCTTCTCGTTGCAGTTTTTTTCTTTTTCGCCTGTAAACCTGGCGACGATCCTAATGACCCGACGGATCCAAACGATCCAACCCCGAATGAAGTGGTTAAACCAGTAGTTAAAATCAAAGCAGCCGAAAATGTTACGACTAACTCAGCTACAATCGTAGCCTGGGTAACTCCTAACGAAAAAAACACGACCATTTCCTTTGAGTATAAAAACTCAAGCGAAGCTACTTATCATAGCAAAACTTTACCATCAACTTATACTGGTAAAGATTCTATCAAAGTAACTTTTGACTTATCGGATTTATTATCAAGCACTGAATATTCATTCAGAGTAAAAGCTTCTAATGCAGCCGGTGAAGTAGTAAGTAGTGATGCAAAATTTTCAACTTTAGTTCCTAGCGTTGGTACAGTAAGTGATTACGATGGTAATGTTTATCACGTTATCAAAATTGGCACTCAATACTGGCTACAAGAGAATTTGAAAACCAAACATTATGCTGATGGTACAGAAATTCCTAATACCACTGGCGGACCGGCTTGGGCAACCCTAACCACTGGTTCTTATTGTTGGTACGGCAATGACTACGTTGAAAATGGAAAATATGGTGCTTTGTACAATTGGTACGCCGCCACTAATTCCAAAAAACTGGTCACTGGTTTCCACACACCAACAACTGAAGAATTAGATGCTTTAGTTACTTTTGTCGGCGGCGCTAGCGGAGTTAGTAAATTAATGGATAATAGCGGTAAATACTGGACTAACTTGTCAGTGCCGGCCACTAATTCTACTGGATTTACACTACTTCCTGGTGGAATGAGATTATCAACTCCAAGTACTGCCGCTTATCAAGATTTACAAAAATGTGCCTATTTAATTGGTTCATCTACTTATCTTAGCGGTATCGTTGGTTTTATCTTTGTTGATAAAGAGATATCTAAAGGAGGTGTTAACAAAACAGACGGCTTAAGTCTTCGTTTAATTAAAGATTAAAACGAGACAACCTTTTTAAAAAGAGTGATTTACAAAAATCACTCTTTTTTCTTAAAAGCTCATAATGTAAATTATGAGCTTTTTAAATATCTAATATTTAGAATATAGTTGAACAAGCGCCACCCCAATCACCACCAGACATAGCCGAGCACTTAAAGGCTTCCCAATTATCTATTACTTTAATTTCTATATGACGACTAGTCCCCTTTAAATAGAAATGATAAAACTTATGAGGAGTACCATCTTCTGGCTTATTATCTAAATTAGTAATTACTTGGGTATTACCATCACCCCAATCAATTACAATCTGCTTCATTGGTTGCTGTTCTTCATCAATTATCGTATTAAATGATAATTGGTATAAACCGGCCACATCTGTATTTACATTATTGCCACTGATTACTGCCGCTGTTGCACTAGAGAATAACCTAAAATCTTCATTTTTAATTATAGGTAAAACTTTTTTAAATGAACTTATTGAACTAACTACATGAGAGTTATCTGTGGAAGTAATACCGGCAGCATATTTAAAGTCAACTGTAGAATTATAACTACTATAGCCGTTGATACTCTTGTCGTAAATAACATCACTATACTTATTAACAAAGATTTGATTCAAATTATTAATAGCATTGGTCTCGCTTGGAATAGAAGTCCATAAAGGAGTACATTCTCCATTACCACCAGCGGAACAACTCTTCTTATTTAATTCAGCATCAGTGCTACTGTAGAAACAATAAACATTTGGGTCTAAACTACATTGACCAATATTATTACAACCAGAACCAAAACCATTGCTACAACCGTAAGGTCTACCAGCAAATAAAGTTTCGCTGACTTTCTTAGAATACTGATTACGTAATAAAACTGGGCTACTAGCACTAAAATTATAATCGCTTGTTAGAACAGCAGCTCCAAATGGAACGTCTTCTCGACTACGACCATATTTACTTAAAGTTGAAGTAAAGAAGTTTGGTGTTTCAGTTGAGTAATTAGAACTGCGACCGATACGACCTGTCCAGGCCATATTGTCACCTTCATTACCAACAAATTGAGAGAATTTATTGCAAGAAAAACGGAAAACTTTTTCTGGATCAGCATTAGAAATAAATTGTAAATCATCTTCAACACTCTTGCTTCTATCTAAAACCATTACAGAATCAAAGGCTGTTCCAGCTACATTAGTAGACTCATTAATATCTTGCATTTTGCTTTGATCAAAACCTAATCCATGAGCTTCTGAATATCTAAGTTTATCAGTAAAGAGTCCATTATATTTACCCCAACCATTATCAAAAGTAAATTGACAATCCCAACCGCCATTATAATCTTTAAAATTAATGGTCTTGGTTTCTGTTTTTACTAATAAATTAGTTTTTTTAGGAGCACAATAAACTACAAATTTTTGATCAGAATCTGAGAACCAACCACCACCAGTTGATTCAAGATAAACAAGGGCGGTATAGTCAGTGCTACCACATAAATCTAAACTAGCCGTATCATTCATACAACGACAATCGCCACCACCACTACTTGATGTAATAACATTACTACAAGTAACATTGTTATTATCTAATCTATTAGTACCACTAGCACTAATTCTAGATACCACGGTTGGCATACTAGCATTTCCACCAGCATAACCATGTAAAACACCAATTCTCTTTTCCACTAAATCAAAGTTGCCGTTAGCTTCAGTACAATAATACAATGGGAATTTGCCAGAATAGCCCAAGACTGATTGACTGTTACGAGTCACTGGAGAAATCTGATCAATTGGATACCACATCAAACAAACACCTGGATTAATCGGATCATATTGTAAACAGTAACCATACAAACCATCCTTAACCACATTATTATTAGCTGACAAACAAGATAAACTATCATCACTTGGATATAAACGACAATCCTTAGCTACATAACTGCTTGTACCAGTTTGAAGTACTGGTTCAATGTTTATGTCATCAAAGTAAACATAGCCAGTTGTTAAATTAGCGGCATTTGAAGTTAAGTAAATTTTTATCTTAGCTACATTCTTCTTACCAGTACCATCATTGATTCTAAACTTCTGAATTCGACGCTCCCAACCATTAGGGGCCTCATCAATAAAGCTAGCCTTAACTACTGGGGTCGCGGAATTATCGGTAATCAATAATTTAGCTTTAGCGCTTGAACCCTTAGTATTAACTAAATAGTTAATGTAATAATCTTGATTAGCGTAAATAGAAATATAAGAGTTACCTGATAATGGAGAAATCTGATAATAATTTAAAACTTTAAGATAACCTTTACCATGTGCTGGATAATCGGTTGGTGGGTTAGTTGGAGTTAGAACTAAACTATCATTAATATTCTTATCAAAGATACAAGCTGAACCCTTAACATTATTTAAAGCAGGGTTACCAGCAACATCAATATTACGAACACAGTTTAAATTAATAGAGTTATTTTCAAAGTCAAAATGAGCATCAGTATTTTGACCAACCTCTTTCATGCCGCCAATATACCAATTATTAAGCAAGGAATAACCGGTAGCATTTTTATTTTGACTATTTTTAATATCACGATTAACACTATCTAAAGCCAAGAAATTGCCGCACTCATTCTTTTCATTTAATTGGTCACATTCACCCATCTTATAACAAGTTCTTTCGTGAGTAACTGGGTCTTCAGTATAAGTTTGGCAGGATAACCAACGAGAACAAGTTCTATCTGGGCTAACCTTAATAACCGTATTAGCATTATTTACACAAGTAGCGTCATTCTTATCACAAGCGCTTGGTGAACTACTTTCAGTAGTAATGGTAGCATTAAAGATGTTAGCTTTAAGTCCGCTAGCACCTGACTGAGTACGAGCATTAAATAAGATACAACCAGCGTCAGTATTTACTAAACCGTTACAAGAAGAAGTATCTAAACTAGAATTTATTTGATAATTAACAATTGATTCTTTAATTGAAACGGTAGCCATTGGATTAGCTGAATCAACAGTTTTGTTTGGACGAGAAATAGTTAAATAACTATTGGCTGCACTATTAAATATAACTGATTTTGTAGTGCTAATAGTTGAAACTAAATCTCCCAATTGATTATCAGCTCCTAAAATTCTAACTGAACCGCCACTACCATCAACTGTAGCTGAGAAGTCATTAATTATTACATCTTTGCCGTCAGTATTACCATCAACTTGTAAGACATAAAGTTTGTTTGGTTTAAGACTAATTCTTTGAGTGTAATAACCACCACTAATTGGTGTCCATCTATCAGCTGAAATAGAATCAATTTCTTGAGCAGTTGGATTATAAACTAAATTATTAACATATTTACTGACTGGATCAATGTATTCACTACAACCAGCCGACTCCGCATTACATAAACCAACAGCACCATCTGGTGTCGCTACTCTTCCGTTGGCGCCACCTAAACCAATAGTCTTTAAGTAAGAAACATTACAAGCATAATCATTAGCATCGGTAATACATTTCTTAATGCCACAATCAGAATCAGCTAAACAAACTACGCCTGTTTTTTCAGCATCGGCAATTTTACCATCACCATTAGCATCGCAACGCTTAACTGGTGATTTATACCAATAATTATTTTTAAAGACACAAGTATTTAAACCTGGGGTTTTGAAATAACTAGCGGAACCATTACCATAAACCCAAGTATCACAGCCAACTTCACTGGCCTGACATAAAGGTGTTGTTGCTTCACTGCTATAAGCGTCTGGCAAATTCTTCTTATAAGAATCAACCCAAGTGCTAATACCACCACTGGTCTTTAAATAACCAAAACGAGTACAACCAGCATCAGCCTTATTACATTGTTTACTAGCATCAAAAACAGCATAGATAGCTTCTGAATCTTTAACATTAATACAACCAGGAGTGCCAGGAGCACAAGCAACCGTCTTATCGGCACCAGTTAAATTAAGTTGATAACCATAATGATTAGAAGAATTGTTGGTTTGAATCATTTGTTCACAACCAACAGCAGAATTCTGACAAAGTTCACTAAATTGATGAAGATTATGATTAGCACCAGCACGATCAGTATAAGCGGCGCAACCTAAGTTGTAACTTGGTCCTTGATAAACATCAGACATGTCGTAGAAACAAACATCAGGAACTTTACTACTACCCTGAATTAAATAATAACGATCAGTTATTTCATTAATAATTAAGTTATCAATAACAATTCCGTTATCAACTTTTATCTTCAATACTTCACCAGTAGTTTCGTGGTCAACATTACGAAGACTGACTTCATATAAATGCCATTGTCCATCATTTTTAATATCAACATTTCCAGTAGTATTATTACTATCGATATTGAAGACAGAGGCCTCACCCTTATCATTTTCAAATGATAGATTTGCATTAGCGGCCGCTGACGGAGCTTTCGCCATAAACTTTACTACGTAAGAAGAATCTTTTTTAGCAAAAGAGGAAACATCAACAGCAACATCATTAGCAATATTTAAAGAATGGCCATTTTTAACGGTTGATTCAGCACTTTGAGAAATAGGAGCACTATTCTTTAAAGAATAGAAACCATTAACACCACCCTCAAAGTCAAAAGAGGCGCTTAATTTTAAATTATTACCGTTATTACCGTTGTATTCACGACAACCAACTTCAGCGGCTTCGCAAGTTGAACCTTCACCAGGAACGGCCTGGTAAACACAAGCGGATTGTTTAGCATCCCAAGTACCACCGTTTTGACAAACATAACAAGCGCCCTGAGAAGCATCCCAACTCTTATCGGAACCAGTACAAGATGATTCACCTAAAGTTTTATCAATATTCTTTTCATTCAAACGATAAGCGTGGCACTCATCAGAACAAGAAACAGTATTAGAAATTAAATGATAAGTGATTTGACCGCTCTTATTATAGAATTCGCGACAATCGGCGTTATATTTAGGATCAGTTACTGGTAAATTATAAATTTCTTTAGTACAGGCAGAATCACTAGCGGCATTAACAATATAAGGATCACCACCAGCATCTTTCTTAAGCGACATTACTTTAAGTTGAGCATTATCCCAAGAATAGAAATCGCTGCAAGAGGTAGTATCTGGTTTAATACATTGTCTAACTTTAGAATAGTATTCAACACTTTCACCACCGGAAGCAATAGCATCTAAGTTAGTAAAGCTAGCGCAACCAACACTGGCCGCACTACAAGCAGTGGCATTATTTGGAATTAAATTATCAGCTGAAGTACCATAGAAATAAGAAGTCTTAGCTAAGTAAGTATCATAACCGACACAAGTAGCATCACAATAATCAGCTACATTAGCTTTAGCGGCAACAGCAAACAAATCTTTAACGGAAGTAAACAGTTCACAGCCAACTTCTTGACGGTTACATTTACGAGCAAAATTATTACAAACAGCTGGAGCGTCATCTTTTAAAGTATAATCACCGGTTCCAGAAGTAGAATTATAACAAGAACTCTCTAAATAGTTTGGTAATAATTTTTCGAAGACTGGGAAGGCAGCGTAGTTAGTGTAACTAGAAAAATAATTATTAGGTGTAAGTTTAAGATTACGAACCTCAAATTTAGCAGCTCCATTAGCCGTTAAAGAGAAATTCAAATTATTAATATTGTTGGCTGTAACCGCAATAGTTTTCCAATCAGTAGAATTAGTATCACCAGTATTACCATTATCTCCCAAAACCATAGTAACCTTATCACCGGAAATAATTTTAATATCAGCCGATAAAGTGTAAGACCAACCAGCAATTGGTGATAAATTCTTTGGTAAAAGATTATTATCATTAGTTGAATAAATAACAGCATCAGTTCCTTCAACAGATAAAGCCTTACCATTATCATCAACTAGAGTAGCAACACCATTTCTAACTGGCCAATGCCAATTATTACCAGCGGATGTGTCTCCAACATTATTTAAAGCAAACTCAGAATCCATGACATAATTAACATCATTCCAACCTGGTTTACCACGAAGTAATTGAGTACAAGCTTCGCTAGAAGCATCACAAGTAGTCACTTTACTATTAAAGAAAATTGAGGAGTTTTTATTCCAAGCAATAGAATTAGTAGAAGAGGCATAAACTCCATTATATGAATATTGCTTACAACCAGAATTATTAGCATCACAAGTACTATAATCTAAAGTATTTTCCAAGAAAGAAGCAGTTTGTTTTTCACTGACGCTAGTAAATGTCTGACAAGTATTATAAACCGGTTCACAAGAGTCAGAACCAAACTTCCAAGTTCTCTTTTCTTCATTACAATAACCATAAACCTCACAAGAACCATCAGCTTTTTCTTTAACACAAGTCTGATCATCGGCGCAATAATCATTGGCACGTGAAACAGCTAATAAAGCTAAACCATTAGCATCTTGAGAAACTAAGCTACTAATAATTTGATTACCTGCACCTTGTTTAGCACAAGAATTAAGAGGAGCTTTAAGCACCCAGTTAGGGTCAACTAGACCACGACACCAAGTCTGATTATTTTTATCAAAATCAGCTGAGAATAAACCATTGCCATCAAAACAAGAAATTAAATCTTGTAAGGTGACTTTATAACCTTTACTAGTAGCGACTGAAATAGCTTGCTCCCAACCAACTGGAACAATACGATATTTACGTAAAATACTAGCACTACGTAAAGTATAAGTGCTATCTGATTTATTATTATTAGAAACTAACCAATCACCATGTAAATAACCCTTAGCTAAAGCCTCACCAACAGTTAGTTTTTCGGAAACGGCTTGAGAAAATTTATCATCAATTACACAATTGGTTGGTCCAGGATTATTATTATCAGGACAAGAAGCTAAATCAGACAAAATACTATAATCACTACGAACATCAAAACGTGGTTTAATAACACTAGCTAATTTTTCACTAACAATAGATTCACCATATTGAATTAATGATTCAAAACCACTGCTAGCTAATTTAGTAGTGTCTAAAGCAACACTAGAGCTTTTTCCTTTACTGATTTCTCTCATGACACGTTGAAAACCTTCGTAAGCCAATTGGTTTAAAAAGGTATTAGAAGCATCAACTAAAGCATCGCCAGTAGTAGTCAACAAACTTTGAGACTGAACAGTTTTAGCAGTTTTTAAATCATCTTGAGCGGCACCAGGAGTTGATTTAAGTTTACCGGCAATATTTCGAACATCTAACCAACCCTGAGTAATAGTATTTTTAGTTTTTTCGTCTTCAGCAGCCTTAGTACTTGTTTCCATAGTACGACCAAATAAAGTAAAGGCACCTCCTAATTCACTGCCACCCGGATCAAAACTAACCTGAATTCCTTTCAAATAATCACCACTTTCCATAGCGGCATATTTTTCGTAAGCGGAACTATAATTATTTACTAGATTACTTAAAGTACAGTCTGGTTTATCAGGAGCAAGAGTTTGTACTAAACCTAAACTGATTTTAGCCTGAATATTAGCATCTGGTGGTTGACATAAATCAGCCCCCCAAGCTTTACCAACACCATCAATGAAATCGCCGGCTGCAGCATCACCAATATTCTTCCAATAAGTGCCGAAGTCTTCAACTACATAAGTTGGTTTTTGACCTTCACCAGCAGTAGCAACATATTTAGCTGCATCTAAAGCCACTCGGTTTAAAGTGTTACGGACGGTAGTACCAACTAATTTGGCACCAAAAGTTTTAAAAATTTTAACAATTTTTTCTTTAACCGTTAATTTAACATCCGAAAGTATCGAAGGTATTGAAGCAACCTCTTCAACTGGTATCGCTCTTGCCGGTTGAATGTTAACAGCAAAAAAAGCCAGTACTAACACCATTAAGGTGACGCCGGCTTTAATTTTAAACAAAGTGTTTTTTTTCATATGTTATCTCTTATTGTTTAGTAGAAGTTGCACTTGTAGTTGCACTTGTAGTCGCACTAGTAGTTGCAATATTAACGCCTGGGTTTTGAGCTTTCAAAACATCAGCATACATACTCATTAAATCTTCATCGGTTAATAATTTTACTTGATCGGCATCAGCACCGCCTTGAAGTAATATTTGACGCATCGTATTAGCGTCACCTTCACCGCTTAAAGCTTTTACAAGTAATTCCTGATCAACGTTTTCAGCTGGAGTGGCCGTAGTTGAAGTAGCAGTCGAAGTTCCGGTAGTTACAGTATTGTTATTAATCAAACCACAAGTAGAGCCTTCAGCACAAAGAGGATCTTTACCTAATCTAACTTCTTCGCCATCATTTATACCATCGCCATCAGTGTCTTCTAAATAAGGAGATGTTTTATAAATAGTAGTTTCATCATTATCAGTTAGACCATCGCCATCAGTATCTTTAATTTTATTGGCGGCGTCTAAAGCAGCTTTTTCTTTAGCGGTTTTTTCAGCCTGAGCAATCTCAGCATCACTTGCGTGAAAAGGACTATTAATTCTGGAAGTATTTTGCCAAAACCAAACAACTAAAATAGCAACAGCTACCACTGATAAGCTAATAACCGCTACCTTTTGTCGGCGCGGCAATTTTCTAAAAGACTGACTTTCCTGTCTGTCATTCATAATATTTTTATTCTAAGATAACGCTTCAATTATAACACAAATGAGCGAGCTGCCGCAAACAATTTTTGCCAATCGCTGACACTTAAATCTTCTGCTCTCACTTGTTTATCTAGACCAACACTAATTAATAATTTTTCGGCTTCGACATTAGAAATTTTAAGCCCTGATCCTAAATTATTTTTAAGCATTTTACGTTTAGCACTAAAACCAAATTTAGCTAAACGGAAAAAAGCTTTTTCTTCTTCATAAGTTATTTCTCCTCGCTTATCACCTTTAATTATAAGGCGAATAACAGCACTATCAATTTTTGGTTCCGGCCAAAAATTACCTGCTTTTACCTCACGAACAATTTCTACGTCACCAAAAAATTGAACTGACAAAGCCAACATACTCATATCACCCGGTTTGGCCACCAATCTTTCCGCTACTTCTTTTTGAAGCATCAAAACTAAAGACTGTGGACGATTTTTTTGGTTTAAAAAAGTTCTTAAAAATATTGAAGTAATATTATAAGGCAAGTTGGCTACCACTTTATAATTTTTTGGTAAATCAGTTGGATTAAACTTCAAAACATCTTGATTTACAACCGTTACGTTTTCAACATCATTAGAATCTAAACCAATTTGTAAAAAATTAGCCAGTTTATCATCAAGCTCTACGGCCACAACTTGTTTGGCTGCCTTAGCTAGTTTAGCAGTTAAAAAACCTAAGCCAGGACCAACCTCTAAAACAGTATCTTCAGAATTAATTTCAGCTGCCTCGACTATTTCATCGTATATTTTTTCATTAATTAAAAAATTCTGACCCTTAGAACGACTTGGTCTAATTTCAAACATCTTACATAATTCAATTGTTTTCTGAGCTAAGGTCATTTTATTTTTATTATTTAATTACGATACTAAGTAACTTACCTTTTACGTAAACTACTTTTACCACCTCTTTATCTTCTAACCATTTTTTTACATTTTCATCAGCAAAAGCTAATTCTTTAGCGGTTTCTTCGTTAATGTCAGAGGCGACCTCAATAGTCGAACGAAGTTTACCATTAATTTGAATAGCTAAAATAAAGGTGTCATCTTTTAATAGAGCTTCATCGTATTTTGGCCACGGTTCTTTAACAATTAAATTATTGTGACCCATATTGAACCATAATTCTTCAGCCAAATGAGGAGCAAATGGTTCTAAAATTCTAACAAATAAAGCTAAATTATTATTTGATAAAGGCCAAGAATTATTTTTATTTTTAAAATCATAAATCTCATTAACCAAAATCATTAGAGCGGAAATAGCGGTGTTATATTTAAATTCTTCAATATCATCACCAACTTTCTTAATAGTCTTATGAAGTAAAGAAACAATTTTTTTCTCATCTAATCTTGGTAATTCTTGCCCAAGTTCACTAACGCGATCTAAAAAACGAGAGACACCAATAATACCCTTACTATTCCAAGGTTTCATATCTTCTAGTGGGCCCATAAACATCTCATAAAGACGCAAGGAATCAGCCCCATGAGATTGAATTAAGTCATCAGGGTTAATAACGTTACCTTTTGACTTACTCATCTTATTACCATCTTCTCCTAAAATAATTCCTTGGTGGCGAAGTTTTAGAAATGGTTCATCAAAATTTACATGA
>Ga0302205_10000553_pt1 | contig 15320 bp, 11 predicted proteins | sample II_Fen_E1_3_FD_194582 | JGI IMG/M metagenome (GOLD analysis project Ga0302205, IMG submission 194582) | Peat permafrost microbial communities from Stordalen Mire near Abisko, Sweden - II_Fen_E1_3 | ecosystem: Environmental > Terrestrial > Soil > Wetlands > Permafrost | place: Sweden: Abisko...
TACAAAATGAAATAATTATCTGATATTCGGGTTTGCCTTCTTTATTCTTGATTTTTGAAGCAGACAAATAACATAACTGATTATTGACATAATAAATCGAGTGTAGAAATTTTGTTTGATTCAACTTTAAATCACTAAAGAGCCATGTTGCTTTAAAATGGCTACCAGATTTAGGGTTCATAACCCAGAAATTATCCCGAATGCGAATGTGATATTCTATTTGGTTAAAGTTCAGGTAATCAATCCAATGTTCGCCAACAAATTCTCGGTCTGCCACTAAGTAATGAATAGATTCTATTCCAAACAATCGAATATAATGATCAATAATTTGTATTCTCTCTGTGGTGTTAGAATTGCCTCGTTTAGGCATTAATTTGAATAATATAGGAAAAGCAACTCCTTTATAAACAATGGCTAATACCAGGATATTGATATTTGATTGTCCAAACTTCCAATTCGTTCTGTCCATAGCAATTGAGTATGGAGGTTCATGAGGCAAAAGTGCAAATATCAATCTTGCAATCAGATCTTTATCCAATGAATAAGCAGCCATAAATCGCTGTATTCGCCGCAGTGAAGAGTCACTGCTGCAGTTGTTTTCAAAGCCACTGGCAAGCTTTTCAAAACAAACAGACTGAACCTTGCAAAGGGCACAGATAATCAAGCTAATGAACTTTATTCGGGCTAAATTTAGACTTTTACCGAAGTGTTCAACTAAAACTGAGGTTAAATCACTACTTTTGTGCGAGACCTTGGAATCTTTTGTTTTCATTATAACCGATTGGTAGTCAGCTATAAAGATACAAAATTTCAAGGTCTTTTCCAAATAAAAAGGTACTTATTTTATTGATTATCAAATAATTATATCGCTATATAATTTTTGTCATGTACTAAAAAATTAATTATTATTGGCGATAACCGCATATTATATGATTATCGTCATATTTTAGCTGACGGAAATACATATCGGATAGAATAATATAAGACAGAAGATGAACAATCCTGAATCAATTAAGGTAATAAATCGATTTTATGAAGCACTTGATGTTTTAGTTGAACTAAAGCTAATTCGTGGAAAAAAAACTTTCTGCGATCTATATGATATAAATAGACGGAATTTATGGTTCGTCAAAAAAGATCCACAATCTAACATGTTTCAAATTTCATGGTTAGTTCACTTAACAAGAGATTTCGGAGTTTCTGCGGAATGGATTCTTATGGGCAAAGGAGAAATGTTTTCAAAATAATTATAAAATACAATCATTGTTTTAATTAGTTTTTTTCGGTTCAAAAAAGTCATGCTATTGCATTCCTGATGGTTATTGTATTCATCCGGATTTTTATTTTGATCCGGATTACAACAAACTTAGAAAGAAACAACTGGATACTACCTTACCTTCTAAACCACTTAAGTGTTATTAAAAAGCGTGAGTTTTTTTTAATATACATTTTTACACGGAACACAACATTTATTATAATGCCTTTAAGTTGAGCAATATAAAGTCATTCATTTACTGTTTTTAAGAATAACAAAAAAAATTCATACCTATGTAATACAAATTTGAGACGTTTGATCATACTTTTGTACCGATCAAATCAGGTAACAGCCATGTCGATAAAACCAACACATGCTCTTTTATTCCTCTTTTTGCTAATTAACACCGTAAGTTGTAATAAATCAGACGACATACAGAAACCGGTATCCTATACGGTTTTAATATACATGGCAGCCGATAATTCGATGGAGTCGGAAGTAGAGTATGCTCTTCAACAACTAAAATCGGGAATGAAAAAGTCGGGAGGAACAACAGTCGTGTTTTTAGACTCCCGTAACAGTACACCCCGCTTGTTTAAGATTAACAATCAAGGCGAAGAAATTCCGTTGAAAACATATCCTGAACTAAATTCAGCCAGTGCAGAAACATTGAAGCAAATTATAGCCGACACCAAACAACTGGCTCCGAATAACAAGTACGGTCTGGTTATGTGGTCGCATGCCATGGGTTGGTTGCCGATGAATCATTCAAACGTTTCAGGTTCCATCAAATCAAAAATGGCGGGTCAAATTCGACCTAATACCCGCTACTGCGGTGCAGATGAACATCCGGGAGATGGATCTGTGGGAATGAAGATGCTGGAGATTGATAAAATGGCAGATACGCTCCCAGACAATGGGTTTGAATATATCTTGTTTGATGTCTGTTTAATGGGAAATATCGAATCACTTTACCAACTCAGGCATAGTTGCAACTACATACTAGCTTCCCCCACCGAAGTGCTTGCCGAAGCTTCACACAACGCATCCGGTTTTCCGTATGAATCTGTAATGCCAAAACTTTTCGGAAGTAAAAAAGAATTGACGGAAGCTTGTAAATTATATTACGGGTTTTACAACGCGAAATCGGGTATCCTGCGTTCTGCCTCGGTGTGCCTGATTGATACACATGAATTGGATTCTTTATATCGTATTACCCGGACCATTCTTACCGGAAAACTGACAGAAATAAGCAATATCGACATGAGTACAATTCAGGTGTATCATACAGCAAAAATACCACAAGTATTTTTTGATTTGGGTGGGTATATTCAGCAGTTTGCTACTACAGCGGCCTATCATGAATTTAATGTTCAATTAAACAAAACCGTCATTTACAAAGCAAACACAGATCAGTTTGCCAATGACATTACCATCGATAAAAATAAGTTTAGCGGGCTGAGTACCTACATACCTCTTTTGAAATGGAAAAATACCAATGAGTATATTTATTATTTTCAAAACATAAACTGGTCAGGAGTCTATTAACTTATTCCTCATAAATACAGATACGAATTGAGAATAACCACAAAAGAAAGATTTCGTACGAAGTCAGTAACATTAAGATCCTGTTTGGGTGATGCCCCGGTTTTTTTCAATGCATACCACACATCCAATGACTTCTTAATATTATCAATACATTCCCTCGATTTATAATTTACCGTCCTTTCATTCAGGCTTAAAATCTTAGCCGTTTCGCTCACCGATAATTCATCCACGTATAATAATTTAAAAATCTTTTTATAGGTATCGGGCAGACTATCCAATGTTTTGTCAATTACAGCATACAACTCTTTCATATCCATATCATCGCTTATATTATAACTCTGCAGGTCAAAGTCTTCAATATAGGCACAATAGAATTCTTTATTTTCTGCTTTTTCTTTTATACTATCCAACATTCTGAACATAAAAAACTTCGATAGATATTTATAAGCCGTATCAGAGTCATCCGTTTTTATCTCCAACGGTCTTTCCCAAACCCGTATCCAAAACATCTGTACAATTTCTTTTGAGAAATTTTCATCACGTGTACATTTCAAGGCAAACTGTGCCAGCGTGCGGGAATACCTTTCATAGAAAAGATTAAACGCCCGTTCATCCTTTTGTGCTATTGCATTGAGCAGTTCCTTATCTGTCATAGCATAATACTTATTAATATTTGCCAAAACTAATACTAATTATTAAAGTTAATGCTGAAGTACGTATTAAAAAAGAATGACATTTTTCATTCCGGTGTATCCTGTGTAAAAACTACATTTTCCAACATGTAGAAATTCTCGAAAAATAAAAAGAGCTCACAAAACTTAAGTAATTCATAATTAATAATTGCCAAGCTTTTAAAATACAAACTTTTATAGATCATTCAATCCTTTTCACTACTTATCTACCTATACCAATATCATGCTAAAAATGATTATGCAATTGATAATTAGATAAATATCACATACAAAACAGCTAACTATTTTTGGTCATGTAACAAATAACGGGCAGTCAGGGGACATTGGATTTTAATTTGTAACAACAATGACACGATTCTTTCATGGTTTTGTTGCCCGATTGAATGTTAAAAGCATTGTATTATACATGTAAGGTGAATGCAGAAAGCAGCCTCTGACTTTTTCCGATAAATCGGGATAAATAATGGGTAAGGTCTGCGAGATGATTGACCAGAAACGAATCTTGCAGGATACAATGGTATTGTAGTCCTTTTGTGAGATGTTGAGGGGGTAAACAACTAATAATTAAAATAGCAATGGCATTTAAGCAAAAAGTAAAGTTATCGAAATACAAAAAAAATTGGGCAGCCCTATTATGGTTCCATGAATTATTGCGTAAGTATCTGGATGAAGAATTGAGTGAGAGCAAAAAAGCCATGATTGAGGATTGGCAACCAAAAAGAACGAAACCAGGTAAAGAAGATCAGCAAATCATTGAACGCATCGTGGCAGAAGCCAGAATTGAGATATTCAAACGACTATGCTTTCGTTTACCCGACACACCTGACCTCGTCGATCAGGAAGATTCATATTTCCGACAGGCACCATCACGCAGGTTCTCGTTTCTACCGATCCAACAAGTTAAAAGATATGCCGCTATTGCCCTGTTGGCTGGACTTATCTTCGGAGGCAGCACGTTTGTAATCCGCCGGAACAATGACAGCCATCTGACATCCCAATCGAAATTATCAAAGACCTTATTTACAACAGCCAACCGAGAAAAAAGACAAATCACGTTGCCGGACGGTTCAACGGTATATATGAACGGAGGCAGCAAGCTAAAGATACAGTCGTCGGAGTTCAACAAAAAACAGCGTGAAGTATGGCTCGATGAAGGTGAAGCCTTCTTTCAGGTAACAAAGAATCCGCAGAAGCCCTTTATTGTACACAGTCGCCACTTGAACACCCTAGTAAAAGGGACATCCTTTAATGTAAAATCCTATGTAAAACTTGACGAAAGCTCTGTGATTGTCAGAACCGGAAGAGTGCAAGTCAATTCAGGCAACAAGTTACTGGGGATACTCACACCGGACAAACAACTGGTATATCATAAAAACAACGGGCACTACGAAGAAAGCTCTATCCACCCCGGGGATGCTATGGCATGGTGCGATGAAAGGTTGGTATTACACAAAGCAGGTATTGATGAGTTAAAACTACGCATCAGTCAATTGTATGGCATTGAAATCACAGTTGAAGGCAATGCCATGGAGGGGAAGTACATCAGCTCATCTTTCCGGAAAAATACCTCCTTCGAAAACGTTATGGAAAGTGTCTGCTTACTCCACGGACTACATTACAGGATCAACAGCAAGCAACAGGTAACAATATATAAGTGATTAACGATTAGTGATTAACGATTAGTGATTAACGATTAGTGATTAGTAAACAGTGTGATATTTTAGTATTAATTTAAAACCCCATGTTATATCTCCACACAAACAAGGAGAAATTTCGGATAAAACAAACAGTAATGAAGAATATTCTTAGAACAATGAAAATGATAGTATGCTGCCTGCTAACGGCAGTAGCAATACTACAACCTCAAAGCCTCACCGGGCAAACCATCAGTCAGCAGTTTCCCAAAGAAAGCCTGGTAGCCCGACTGGAAAAACTCGCTGCCAAAACCAAACAAGTTATCGTATACGATCCCACATTGCTTGAGAGTACAACCGTACAGGCCCTGGCGTCAAAAAAACTAAGTGTGGAACAGGTCATACAAAAAAGTCTGGTGGGAACCACATTAACCTATAAAGTGACCTCCGACAATTCCATTGTCATCGTGAATACATATAGCACCACTGAAAAAAAAAACGAATCCAAAGGCAAAGGAAATATCACCGGCAAGGTAACTGATGAACTGGGTGCAGGCTTACCCGGAGCAACCATTCAGGTACTGGGAACCGATAAAACTACCCTCACCGATTTGAACGGGAATTACAACTTAACGGTAGCTGCCGGAAAGTACAGCATTGAAGCCAGGTACGTATCCTATCAAAAGCAACGGTTCGATAATATAAAGATTGCACCCAACCAAAACACGTCCCTGTCGGTCACCCTGAAAGAATCATCCGTTTCATTAAAAGACGTGGTGGTTACCGCACAGCAACGCGCCTCCTCTACCAACGCACTGCTGCTAAAACAAAAAGAAATGACGTCCATGACTGACGGGCTCTCAGCCGACCTGATCAGGAAAACGTCGGACAACAACATGGCACAGGTACTTCGCCGGGTGGCGGGCGTAACCATACAGGACAACAAATTTGTGGTAGTGCGCGGCATGAGCGAACGTTATAACAATGTACAACTCAACGGTACCTCCATGCCCAGCACAGAGCCCAATCGCCGCAATTTCTCCTTCGACATTATACCCAGCGCACTGGTGGACAATGTGACCGTGGCCAAAACCTTCACACCCGACATGCAGGGCGAGTTCACCGGAGGTATGGTAGAAATAAGCACGCTGGCCATACCCAAAAAGAACTTCTTCAATCTGAGCCTGGGCACCGGCATGAACACCAACAGCACCGGTAAGGAGTTTAAAACCAATAAACGTTTTATGGCAGACTACTTGCTGGGAAACCCAACCGAACGCAACTGGTACGGCCGCGACTGGATTACCTCCGAATATGCAAGCTACTTTAAAACGGATGGTACTGGCTTAGTAACTGAATACGCAAAAAAAGCATACACCATGAATGCCAACATCCCCAACCATTGGGGGTTGAACAGTTATACCGCTGCTCCATTGCAAAACTACGCCCTGAGCATGGGTAAATCGATTGATCTGGGCAAGGGCAACACCTTGGGAGCAACCCTGGCTGCCACCTACCGCCACGAGGAAAACGTGGAAACTATTGAATATGCACATTACCGCAACGGAGTGAACGAAACCCAGAATGCCCACAACTATAAATTTACGACAGCCATGGGAGCAGTAGCCAATATAGGCTGGGAACGCCCGGGACATAAAATTACCCTGCGCAACCTGTATAACAACCGATTTACCCACGACAACATAGAACGGGCACTTTACCACCGCGACAATGGTAATTACGAATTGGAACAATACAGTTCACCCATGCGCAATACCTTGTTGCAAATTCAACTGGCAGGCGAACATAAATTACCCGGCATAATATTTACCTGGTTTGCCGACTATAACAATGTAATTCGTTCCCAACCCGAGGATCGGCTCATAAAAGGAGTCATTAGCAATGTCTCTGCAGGGGTGGGGATCCCGGAAGGCACATTCCCCGAAATCCCTCTGAAAGATGGAAAATACCTGGTAAGCTGGCCAGCTCTTTATAGTAGCTATGCCGACTTTGGCCAGGGACATATAATGAACAGCAAACTGAATGAAGTTAAAAAGAATGTCGGCGGCAACCTGGAATTTCCTTTTATAGTGGTGGGCAATATACAGAAACTGAAAACCGGCTACTGGGGTACTTTTCGCAAAGCAAGCTATACCCAGCAGTTTATCACTATGTCCAGTGGACCTGGTTCTGCGTATGCTATAGATTTCTCAGGATTTTCCTTGCACGAAGCATTGGCACCCGAAAATTTTGCTAACGGCGCTTTGTTGTACCGGCTTGGAGCATTAGGTAATAAGGGAGATTCTTACAACGGCCTACAAACTATCCATGCCGCCTACCTGATGGGGGATTTTAGCTTTTTCAAGAAACTGCATCTCACCGGAGGAGTACGCATGGAAGCGGCAAATACGGAATTATTTTCAAGCTATCGGGGGTTTTCAGGCAGACAAGTTGACAGCACCATTGTACGTACCAAGGCCGATTGGCTACCTGCCCTTACGCTGATTTATAACATCACCGATAAAATAAATATCCGGGGAGCTTTGAGCAAAACGCTGGCACGCCCCGACTTCAGGGAGCTCACTCGCTACAAATATTACAATGCCAACGACCGATCGGAGGTTGGAAGTAACCAACCATTAGTCACCACCTATACCGATAATTACGACCTGCGGCTGGAATATTATCCGCAGCCCGGTGAGCTACTTTCCCTCAGCACCTTTTACAAGTATTTTGTCAATCCGGTAGAAATGTTGTGCGGCGGATTAAATAGAAACTATGGTCTGATGCCTGCTAACCTGGACAATGCCAGTATCAAAGGGGTAGAGCTAAATATCCGCAAGTCCTTCGGTTTTATTGCTCCGGGAAGTTTCCTAAAAGACTTCTACCTGACCGCCAATGCCACCTTGCTGGAAGGCGAGGTGAAATACAACTTCAATAAAATTGTTGATGAAGCACAGGGCTTACATCTTGAATATTTTATCGGATCAGAGCGCAAACGCCCCTTACAGGGCATGGCACCCTATACCGTGAATGCCGGGCTCGATTATCAAACCGAGCAGCTGGGACTGGCTCTTAATTATGGACGAATAGGGCGTAAAATAGTGATGGCGGGAGGAACAGAGTGGGAAGATACCTACGAAGCACCTCGCGATGTAATTGATTTCCAAATCAGTTACCGCTTGCTCAAAGGGCGTATGCAAATAAAAGCGAATGTCAGCGACCTGCTCAACCAACCCATTATACTTTATGACAATAAAGTGACATTTGGCGAAAATTATAACAACGGCAAAGACAGGACAGACTATACAATAGGTGATAAAAACTACAATAAAGGGGAAGATCTAATACGGAGCAAAGTCCGCAAAGGGACAAACTATTCCTTGTCGGTGAGTTATAATTTTTAGAGAACCCCTAACCCCTAAAGGGGAACTTTTCAGGTTCGTCATCCTAATTACTTTCTTCAGTTTTGATAAGGACAGCTTAAAGTCCCTTTTGGGGAAAGCAACGTTCAGGGGCTGAAAGGAGATAATGAGGGTTCACTTTGGGGATCGTAATAACAATGACACATTTCTTTAATTGTTTTGTTGCCCGATTAAATGTTAAACAGACTGTATTATAGGTGTAAGGGAATAATATAAACTGAACCCTGGCCTCATTCGATAAATAGGAATAAATGGCGGGGACAAAAGTGGTCTGCGAGATGATTAACGTTAGTTAAGCAAAAGTGCTTTTAGGAAAAGAAACTAACTCACCCCCCAATTTATCACGTAAGGCGGGAGGAGGTTTTGGGGGTTAAATAAAAAAATGGACAAAGGGGTCAAACGCTGCCTCCCCTATGTCCATCATTTAAAAACGGTCTGGCGGCAAAATTATAAAAAATAATTTATATGAACAAATTTTTGTCGAAGGCGAAAGCCTTGAATTTGGCAATCGTAACGATTGCAATGGGACTATCAGTTAGCTCATGTTCGAGCAAAGACGATTTACAACTACAAAGTGTAAACACACGTGCAATCAATTCAGTGATCACGGTATCCGGGGTTATCTCGTCCAACACCACCTGGACCAGTGACAATGAGTATGATTTGGACGGAAAAGTCTATGTTTCAAACGGTGCTACGCTGACCATTCAACCGGGAACACTGATTAAAGGGTTACCTGCGCTTAACAATTTACCTGAAAATGCTTCGGCATTAGTCATTACCCGAGGATCTAAAATTGATGCACAGGGAACTCCATCCAACCCCATTGTTATGACAGCTTCCAGCGGTATCAAAGGTGGCTGGGGAGGTATCGTATTATTGGGAAATGCCCAAATCAATCAGACCCCGGATCAGGTGATTGAAGGTATTGATCCTAGTAAAATTACCATCCCGGAGGGAGTTCAAGTGACTTACGGTACAAATAATGCTGCCAACAATACGGAAAGTTCCGGTACGCTGAAGTATGTACGGGTGAAATATGCCGGAGCTTCTGTTACGCCAAATAAAGAATTAAACGCTTTCACCTTTGGTGGAGTTGGCAGCGGCACCACCCTGGAACATCTTCAGGCTTACAAAGGAGCCGATGATTCTTTTGAATGGTTTGGAGGATGTGTAAATGCGAAGTATTTGATTTCGACTTCTGCTGACGACGATGCGTTTGACTTCGACTTTGGATACACCGGTAAATTGCAGTTCCTGGTAGCAACTATCGATGCAAGCATGTCGTATTCAAGCGATCCGAACGGTATAGAATGTGATAACGATGGTACCGCTACTGGTCTCACTCCATTCACACATCCTTATATCTCCAACCTTACTTTTGCAGGTACAGTGGACGGTAAAATAGCTGATGGAGGTATTGTTTCAGGATCAGATCATTTATTGAAATCGTGCGCCGATTTCCGCAGAAACTGCCAGTACACCTTGGTGAACTCTATTTTGTATGGTGCTAAAACAGGTATTCTGGATGAAACCTCAAACTCCTATGTATTGGAAAACAACGTAGTGGTTGCTTCGCCTGCAGGTTCAGGGGTTAACTTCTCCGGCGTAGATATTGTTTCAGGGACTAACTTCGGACTGACAGACTACAGTGCAATTGTTTTAAGTTCTCCTTGGGGTAATGCTTATTCAGCTTCGTTGGCTGCTTTGCGACCTACTGGGACACCTGCTCTAACTGGTGTTTTTGCTCATACTGATTCTTGGTTTACAACTACATCCTATAAAGGAGCTGTGCCAACATCGCCAACAGGCTACTGGATTAGTGCTAGTTGGGTGAAAAAAGATTAATATGTTACATTCGAGATAAGAGGGAGTTTTCCTATTATCTCTTTTTCTAAATGATTCTCCATGAATAAACTTACTTTTTTTCTGCTGATAGCCTTTTCCTGTCTTTTACAGGCATGCGATGTAAGTGATACCCTGGCCAAAGGGGATACCTTTTCGGATGCACCCTATATGAAATTCAATGTAAAAATCGTCTTTCAGGCAGACACGGCCAATCATTATAAGCTTATCACTTACAACGATAAAGACATTTCCATACTCTACAGCGTCCTTCGCACCGATACAAGCGGAGTACTGAAGGTATATAACGGTACGGAAACAACACCCGAACTGACCACCACCATCAAACACCGCTCGGGAGAAACCATCAGTCTGATACAGCTCCCCGGACAAACCGTACAACTGTATGGAAACGAAGCGGGTGCGACCGACCCCATTACCCGCAACAGGGTAAAAGTGCGTTTCTTTTACAGTGCCGACAATATTGCCACGGGCGATTCAATACGGATGCTTATGCTGTCGCAGGCATACAGTGTGGTGCCTTCTTCAAAATATGATACAGTAGCAACGATCAATATTGTGAAAAATAAAATCAGTCCCTATATCGAACTGAATTTAACTAAATACTGGACAGCTAGCAGTCAGAAAAAGGCAATATTCAAATACCTGCTCTACGACTATATTAATCTGCAAAAACCTACAGTACTAAGTTCTTCAAAACAAACACTGAATTACAATACCACAGGCGAAAGTACCGACACAAACGGACCCATTGTCGGTTATAAATTACAAACAATACAACTAACAAAATCAGTATCAACGTATGGTACAGAATTCGTTTTCGGAACTAAATGGGAATAACTAAAACAATAACTTTTGATACAGGTAACGCCACCCGCCTAAATCGAAAGCATAAAATTAAACTGGAGTGGTAAAATCAATCAAATATAAATACAAAAAAAATGAAAATGAAAAGAATTACTTTAGTATGTTTAGTATGCCTCATCGCCTGTATGAGTGCAACGACCGTTCAGGCACAAAACCCAACTCTGCTATGCTCAGGATTTGAAACGGATGATTTTGCCGAAGTATGGTTAAATTATTATGGAGATCTTGTAAGTGCTGTTTCGGATGACCACTACAGCGGCACAAAATCTTGTAAATTGATTACCGATGCTGTTCAAGCAACTGAAGTATATCAAACAGTAGAAATTACGGCAGGCAAAGCATATACACTGTCTGTGTATAATAAACTACTGAATAATGGTGGAAATGGAGCTGCAATGTTAGGATATGCTTTTTTAGATGAAAGCGGTTCGAATATGACTGAGTTTGTATCTGTTCCAATGACCTCTACTCAAAGTACATGGGTCAAAGGTTCACTCACTACTGACATTGCTCCTGCCGGGGCTGTCTATATGTGGTTTGATATACAGAGTAACGGAGCTGCAGGCACATCTATATTGTTTGATGATGCTTCACTGACCGAAGCCGGGGCTACAGGACTTTTGGATGTACATAACAACACCTCCTTAAACATAATGGGCAATCCCGTGCAAGGTAGCTTGGCTAAAGTGAACTTTACCCAAGCTAGTGAAGGAGCTGAACTCCGCGTCACCGATCTGACAGGTAAAACTCTGATACAACAAGCCATCGCGCAAGGGAGCACCTCTGCCACCCTGTCCGTAGCCAACTTGTCGAAAGGAATCTATCTGGTCAAATATACCGACAATGCGGGCAAACGTGCCACGGTGAAAATGATTAAATAAAAAAGGACTAACTTTTCCAACCGTTTGAAAAAGCTACAAATTAAAGCCCTGGCAAGATGAAATCTAAGATCTCGCCAGGGTTTTTAATGTATGTAGAATTTATTCAGATTTAAAATAACAGACAATTTCTGACATTATTTCATCATTCCCAACAGAATAAAAAGAACCAACGCAGTTTCGGGTTGGAGTTTTGTATTATCACCGGCCTGAATGGTCGTTAAATGGTTACGAAGCGATTGAAGAGTTTTATTGTAACTTGTCCGTATCACTTTTTCACTGACGTCGAGTTGAGAGGCAGCTTCTTTCACCGAGTAATTCTTTTCCCATAATAAATCAAAGATATCACGGGTCAGTTGAGGCAGGCTGCCAATTACGTCGTTTATTATCGTATGTATTTCGTTTGTCTCCAGTTCCTCAAACACATGGGTATAGCTAAGCGACGCTGTCATTTCTTCCAGTTTCGATTCATTACCCAGAAGTTGAGCTCCTGCAGACTTGATATAGTCCAGCATACGATATGAAAAGTATCGGAGCAGATAATCTTTAGCCATTCCGTCTTCATTGGTCTTAATAACAGTTGGATCAGACCAGACAATAATCCAGAAATTTTGCGCAATATCCTCCGTAAGCTCCTTATTGCGGGTTCGTTTCAATGCCCACATTTGTAGCAAACGTGCATACCTATCGTAAAAAGTCATAAATGCTTTACGATCTTTCCTCCCTATTGCTTCCAACAATTCTTTATCAGGTTCAATCATAGCTGCAAAAATAAATTGCAGGCAAAGGTAAATGCTGAATATTACAATACAATTACATTTTCAAAAAAACACAAAAAAAATGTATCTCATAGTTCTTATCTTTTTAAATGTCTCAGCATTCACCATAAAACTATTTCTTCCAAATTCATATTATTTATGAGTTGCACGCTCTGAATTATATAGATCCTAACTTACTTGAGTCCATACCAGTAACAGTTTTGGAATAAACAGTTAATAGAAATGTAATCGCTTGCAAGGGAAAAAAAGTCGATCTCAACTCGAATATCTTTATGTATGGAAAACACATCCATAGAAGATATCATCAATCTTACCATCATAAAACTAAAAATGTCGGACGAAAAAAAAACAGGCACTCAAAAAACAAAAGACGAACAATGGTCGGCATTGATTCGTGTAGTTGAATTATTCCGTCGCTATCATACCGGTGAAGCTACTCAACGGGAACGGAATATCATCGATACATGGGATCCGGAAGAGGATGGCTCCACAACGGAAAATGACGAGACTCTGGAAAAAGAGTGTGATACAGGTTTGGTATGGAATGCTGTTTCCCGTGAATTACAATTCGATCAACGTACGCTAACAGTTCCGAAAAGACATTTTTCGTTGAGGAGGTATTCCCGTCAGTTGGTTGCAGCTGCATCTGTCATACTTATTCTGGGGGTTGGAATCACATTTTGGTATAGTACCCGGGACGGAGATAGCTCGGCATTTTTTGTACAACAAGCTCCAACTAAAACCTTATTCCAAACCACCGATGCACAAACAAAATCAATAATACTGCCCGACGGTTCCCGCATACAAATGAACCGGGGCACCAAGTTCAGCTATGCAACTCATGCCTTCAATCGCAAGCAACGCGAAGTATGGCTAGAAGGAGAAGCATTCTTCGAAGTAGCTAAAAACAAGGAGAAACCCTTTATTATACATACCGGCGCCATGCAGACCACTGTACGCGGCACTTCATTCAACGTAAAAGCCTATCCGCAGTTAAATGAAAATATTGTATCTGTGCGGAGTGGAAAAGTTGAGGTGAATGATGCTACTCATACTTTTGGATTATTAACGCATAATAAACAGTTAACATATAATACATCAACCAAGAATAGTCTAATATCCGAATCAAATTGGGAGGATGCTGCCGGGTGGACAAAAGGGCGTCTTGTGCTCAACGGTGGTATTGAAGAACTAAGCCTACGTCTGAGGCAGCAATTCGGCGTGGAAGTCAGTTTTGAAAAAAATGCGCTGGCCAATGAACGACTTACGGGAACATTCGATAAGACCAGTAAGCTCACAGACGTGCTAACTACTATTGGAGCAATTTATAATATCCGCTATACCATTAAAAATAATCATGTAACTATAAGCCCCTTATCTTCCAACTGACAAGATGGACAATCATGTATCTGTAATGGGATTATACGCCAAGGCGATATATGAACCTATAGGTGAACAAATTCTCGAAACCCATGAAAAAGTAGAAAAAAATTTCAAAAGAAAGAAGAGCAAAGTTGCTTTTCCACTTCGCCAGACAAGGAAAAAGTAAATAATAAACTAATAATAAAGAAAAAACAGAATAAATGTTACAACAAAAACAAAAAGCAACGATAAGTGTACAGCCCCGGCGTTTCGTAGTGCTATGGGTAGCCCTACTTACATTTTGCAGTGTGACTATCACAGTCGCTAAAAATTTCGACGCACAATTTCCGGAGGAGTTACTTGCTACACGTTTAAATAGAATTGCCGAAAAAGGATCTGTTACCATACTTTCCGACCTTAAACTAATCAGTACGACTCGCGTTTCGGCTCTTAAAGTTACAGGCTTAACCGTGGAACAAGCTTTGGAACGCAGTCTTTCCGGTACAATATTTACATGGAAAAAAACGACAGAAACGTCTTACGCCGTATTAAAAAAAAACATCGCACAGCAACCACCGGCAACACAAGCCAAAAGCATAAAACTCCTGGGTAAAATTACTGACGAAAATGGTGGGGCACTACCTGGCGCAAACATATTAGTTGTGGATATCAACAAAAGTTTTAGTACCGATTTAGACGGAAATTTTAGTATCAGTCTACAACCGGGAGCTCATAAAATTTCTGTAAGTTATGTATCGTACCAAAAACAAATAACCAACATAGTAATTAAAAATGGAGTTCCCGCTCAACTCAACATTTCCTTAAAGCCAGACAATGCCAATCTAAGTGAAGTTGTTGTTATGGCAAGACGGAAAGAAAATACAGAAGCTGCTTTATTGCATAGTCGTTTAAAATCTTCAACAGTGCAAGATGGGATATCTGCAGCTCAGATTGAAAAAACGGGGAGCATTACCACTACTCAGGCTCTTCAAAAAGTATCGGGGGTTACTATTA
>Ga0302205_10000556_pt1 | contig 15302 bp, 16 predicted proteins | sample II_Fen_E1_3_FD_194582 | JGI IMG/M metagenome (GOLD analysis project Ga0302205, IMG submission 194582) | Peat permafrost microbial communities from Stordalen Mire near Abisko, Sweden - II_Fen_E1_3 | ecosystem: Environmental > Terrestrial > Soil > Wetlands > Permafrost | place: Sweden: Abisko...
GTATTGCTTTAGTTTCTCGATTTCGTTTCCGAGCTCGCCGATCGCCGCCGTGTTCTGCATTGACAGCCGGCCAGTGTCGACCATTTTGGTGCCGTCCGGTTGCGGCATCACAACCGAGCGCCCCGCGGGCGTGCGCTCCAGGTCCTGCGCCATCACGCCATATTGCTGACCAGGGGCCGCGCCTTGCGCCGATGGATTTCGGTACTGAAACGAATATCCTGGAGCCTGTTGTGCCATCTGAACAGCTGGCGCTTGTAAGCCGCGCATTTGATTCTCGCGAGCAATCTCTTGCAATCGCTGCAGTTCGCTCGATTGTTGCGGCGCCTGGTATTGCGGCGCGGACTTCGCTCCGCCTTGCATGCTGCCGACCATGCTCATGATCGAACTGGCGTCCATATTACTTCCCCCCTAGCGCGCAGTAGCGACGGATAGAAGTTTTTTCTCGCCTGTCGGACATGAACAGCGCGCCCGCAGCTGCGCCGAGCATGCCAGTTATTCCGGAGTCTTTCTGTAAATCTGCGTTCTGGTTCCCTAGGCTCGCCTGAGTATCTGCACCGATTTTGGTGTTAGCCAATTGAGCGCGGCGGCTAGCCTCAGATTCACCGACACCTAAAGCAGCCTGATCATAAGCCGCTTGATAGTCCAGCCCGGTCTTATAGGCGTTCTGTCGATTTGCAGTTGCCTGATTCTGCACGCCGGCTCCGGAAGATAGTGCGCCCAGGTACTGGTCATATGCTCCGCTGGACTGGACTGCAGCCGAGTTATTGGCAGCCAGAGACTGGCCTAGATACTGTTGCTTGGCCTGATCGGTCGCGACTTGATTGCCTGAAATTGCGCCGTATTGCTGACCGTACTGATTGGCCGCCGATTGCAGTGCCGCGAGTCGATTGGCCTCGTTCGACTGGGCGTACTGCGCGCTAGACGTTAGGCCCTGCAGGTTCAGGTTTGCGGCACCCTGGCGATTTTGCTCCATGCTAGTACCGATAGCGCCCGCCGAAGTGAGTGCCTGAGCTTGTTGACCTCTCCAGGTAGCAGCTTCGTTCGCGCGAAGATTGGCCATGTCCGCGCCCGTTCGCTGCCCGATATCCGCGGCCTGGAATTGCGCTTGCCTTGCTGCCCCCGCGTTCGCGCCCGAGCCGCGGCCACTTCGAGCTAGCGCAATTGCCTGCCCGACGTTGGCGTCCTGAGCTTGCCGCAACTGAGCTTCGGCAGCGGATGGTCCGGGTCCGTTGTTGGCGTAGTCTCGCAACGCCTGGTACGAGTCGGCCTGTTCTGACCCCGCGTTGCCAGCAGTGAACCCCGAAAGCTGGCTACCAGCGATCTGAGTGTCAGCACTTGGCTTGTAATCCTGCAGCGAACCGGCGGATGTTTGCCAATCGCGCAATGACTTTTGATCGCCGAATTGTTTCAGCTGGTCTGCTCGGCCGCCCATATCGACGGCGTACTGATTCGATGTTGCAGCGTTACTTAGCGCAGCATCACGAGCTTGACTGCCGGCACCATAGATCCCCTCGGCCGCGTTCTGCAACTTGTTGTAATCTTGGTTCCCTGCAATCGTCAGGGTCATGTTGTTTTCTTGGCCACGGTCAACCAGACCGGTCTGCGCCGCACGCTGCGCCGCAAGCGAGCCGCCAAGGGCGTAATCGGTCACGTCATAGCCACCAGCCGTGGCCGTGTCCGCGGAGAACGCGTCCTTTAGTCCGCTCCATACTCCGTCAATAGGGTTAGCGTTCGCGTCCTCATAGCCCCCGTTGTCGTAGAAATTACGAATGTCCTGCTGGCCTTGGGATAACTGAACCGGATCACTGTAGTTAGTTGGCATTTAGGTCATCCTTCCGGTTCCAGGGTTGTACCGGATACTACCACGGCCGGATGCTGCCGGCTCGTACTCAACGTCCAAGGAAATAACGTGGGAAGCACGCTCCCTGTTGCCTACACCCAATGGATTATCAGACCAAGCGAAGCGGAACTGGTTGCACTTCTGGCGAGCCGGAGCGTGCTCTAGCTCCAGGAAGTTTGAATTCACCTCATACCCGCTAGGAGTGAATGCCCCCGTATCGTCGGCGGATAAATTCCTTAGCTTCCCGTCGTACCAAACGCTAATTTTGGAAGCGATAAAATTAGGCGTACCCTGGTCTGTAGCGACCGTGGTGCGGACCCAAATTCGTTTCAGTCTTCCATGGACCAGGTCAATATCATTGGTTGTAAGGGTCATGAACCTGCAGCTCCCAAGATAATCGCCTAAGGTGTCAGTATCAGAGCGACGAGCGATACGGTAACCAGTGGGAATACTGCTAGCCGTACGAATAGTCGCTACCACCATGGTCGGCTCACTTGTACCAGCCGAAACGACTCGAGTAAGTCCAGCGCCAATTGCGTATTTCCCCATCGTAGCGATCGAAACCTCCTCGCGCCAGGCGCCGTAATCGAGTTGATAAACCCATGCGTTTTCCTGCTGTTGAAAAAACCAGACTTCATTCTCGAACGAGTCATAAACCGCGCCCATTACCCAGTTAGTTGGGTCGTAAACGTCGGGTTGACCAGCTAGCGAGGGGGAAGCAATAGAGCTCGGGGCTCTTCCAACGGAGTCGTGAATCGCTTGCGACTTTTGGATAACCTGAAACGTGCCGCGCTGGACAATGTAGATTTGCCCATCAAACGCTTGGAACATGATCCCTTCTGGCGTTTCAACAATCGATCGCCACGTTGGCGCGGTGATACGCTCGGTCAGCTTGCGCGGAGTATCGAAGGTACCCACGCCGAACGAGTCTGGGCCCTGCCCGGTGATTAGGTAAATACCATCCGAGCAAAACGCCAGGTAGTAAGTGTCCAGCGCCGAAACTGCATTTACGATTCCGGCCATTTGCACATAGTAAGCTGGGTTCTCAGGCCAGGAAATTTGTTCCCCATCGTAGAACAGGTTGGACAATTGAACCCGATGCTCATTCTCGAGACCGCCTGCAATCATTCGGTCGGAGCCGCGCCAGAGCGATCGACAAGGGGGAGGCCCCCACCATTCCAACATTCCCGAGTTTCCGCCGCGCTCGCCTTGCGTGTATAGGATTTCATTGCGAATCAATCCAGCGTCGTCAACAGCATCAGTAACTGGCGTAGCGATCATTCCGGACGGCAAAAACACTCCGTCAGACCCGTTGATATTGTAGAAGACAGTGCCATTGTTCGTGGTCCGGTACACCTTTATCATCGCACCGTTGAACTGGACATTGCCGCCTAGGTTTCTGTTTTCCCACGGATCATCGTACACAGAAACCAGATTAGTGCCCGCCGTTGCGTTAGTAATCGAAACCGGATCACTGGGCGGACTGCGGTAGACGTTTCCGGCTGAGTCGATCCATTCGCGAACGGTCACGTAGAGGTACTTCCCTGCCGCTGGTGTCGAGCCGGCGGCTGGGTGAGTGATAATTGGGTTGCGTGGCAGGTATTGCGCCCCAGGGCACGACACTTGGCCATTGTACTGATCTGGGTTGCTAGTGGCGAAAATGGTCGAATCGTTCCCGTGTGCCTGCTGCAAAATGTCTGGTAAAAACCGGTCTATCTTTCCGAGTATTTGGTCAGCAAACGCGTGGGTGACTAGGTAGACGTTCACCGCGTCTGCGTTCGCATCGGCGTAACGGTTGACACACATAGCGGTGAGTATCCCGGCTTTGCCGCCTAGCCCTGAAGTCGTTGCAATCGGAGCATTGACCGCGCCAGTCGATCGCTCGAGTGGAGCGGGCCCTGGCTGCGCGCCTCGAAATGCCCAGTGAGTGGCCCTCGGATAGTTCGAGTTTCCCGCCCAAGGGTTTTCAGTGAACGCAGTGCTTCCCTCAGTTAGGTGCACCGCGCCTCGCATCGTTCGCCCTGAACCCTGATAGCACCACAGGCTGGCCACAGGAATAAGCGGAGTCGCGTCCCACTGGCGATAATAGGGCTTGGACGCTGGGTGAGAACCGAACGAGTGGAAGCAAATGCGATCGACCACTCCGTTGCTTCTAACTGCCAACGTTGCGCTAGTACAGACCACGGCGTCGGTAGTTAGTGGCTCGTGGTAAATCGTAACCATCGCCCCTTCTGGTCGTAGCCAACCAGAGTTAGCCCAGGACTTTACGCCAGCACGCCAGGGGGCAAACGATGGGGATGCTGTCAATGCGTTCGTTGAGATGTAAATCAGCGTTGGCGCTGACACTTGAGTAACTGAGGAGTCGGTGAATATGTAGGCCGCATGCATCCAATTGGTGGCGCTGGAACGGTAGGCGACCTGGACTAGTCCAGTGGTAATCCCAGAAGTAACAGAGCACCCCATTGTTCCGTTGATAGGGGTAAAAACGAACGCGCCGGACTGAAGCAACGACCAGCTAGAAGTATCTAGCCACCAATACTGTGCCGATGGCCCGACAATTATCAGACGTTCCGTTGCCCAGTCGTATGATGCATCTATCTGCGTCCCCGCTCCAAGCGCCAGTCCCCCGGTGGTGACGAAAGCAAGCTGAACAAGCCCCATCGGAGACTCGTATTGGAACCCAAAAATCCCAATAGTGTTGAGGTTGACCCAGGCCACGACGTAAGGCCCAGCCGTGACCGGGTAGACCCGCTGATTGATGGGCGTACTGGGCGCCTTGAAACCCTTGGCTTTGACTTTCATATCACCGCCAGTAACGAGCGCCCATTGCAGATCGGAGTCCAAGAAAGTCCCGACACCATAACCAGCGAACTGGCGAAGCCCCTCAGCAACGACAACGTAGTCACCCGTTCCGAGGTCCATCACTCCCGGGGAGTTGTACGAGTATTGCTCGCTCGTGAATATCGGCTCCGAACGAGCCGCCTCATCCCAAGTAATGAACGATTTTGATTCATCCGGATCGACCCAAAATGACCCGCTAGCTCCATGCTCAGCGGCTAGTACGCGTGCCCCGTTCTGTATTGATCTATTATGGCGACTGACCACGAAGGGTATTTGCGATGGGGTCAGTCCGTAAGCTACCGGAACAAGTGTGGCGTCCGGAGCTACCGCTGTGGGCATTGCGATCGTGCCTGGACTTTTCTCGACTCTGTCGACCGCTCCCATTCGTGCATTGATAAGTCGGGCGACACGAGGCTGACCCCCATGCTCGTCCGGCGCCTGTGAGAAACCATTTAGCGCGACCTTAGCTCTAGGCATAGGAAACCCACTGCGTACCAGTTGACACGTAAACTCTGGTCCGATCTGAAGCTGGGCCCGAATCGGTTGAGGCTCCGTTTATCTGACCGTTTGCAACCACAATCAACACGGTCGGTCCCCCCTGTTTTATGACCATGATTTCGTCGCTCGCGTTTTTTGGGTTCGGATCGGGGAATTGAATCGTGCTGCTCCAAATGCACAGTAGGCAATCCCACGATCGAGCGGCCTGGATCGGGGAAGCCTGTACCGTGCGCCACTTCGGCCGCTTTTCGCGGTCTAGAATGTCAGCGATTTCACTAACGTTCGCATCGAGCTCGGTTAGGCCCATGCGCGCAGCATCGTCCTTTATATCCGTGCGCGGACCGAGTCGTTTCATGCGAGCCATTATCGGTACCTTCCCCGAGTGTCGACTCTTGACGCTCTGCCTGGCGTGCGACTCTTGGAGCGCCTAAGAATGTCCGAGTAGCACTCCTGCAGCTCGGCTTTGCGCGCCTGCCATAGATTTACATCATCATCACGAGTCGCAAGGCGAACGCCACAAGACTTGATTAGGTACTCGTTCATGCCAAAATCGGTCATGATTCGATCACCCGCGACAAGGTCACCTCCCATGATACTAAGCCCGCATACCCTAAAATCGCGAGCAGCGTTATTAGGCGGCATGACCATGATGCGCATGACCTGTGCGGACTCGCTCCCTGAAGAATGACCAAAGTCGACTCCAGCTAGACACCATGCTTGCGGTAGTGAATTTGCGCTCAAGTCTGACCAGTTTAGAGCATCGTCAAAACTAACCTCACGCAGCTTTACCCAGGATGATCCGTTCTTCATCATTACCGAACGAATGATGGAGCTAGAGCTTAAGAAGCTTCCGGCGCCAGACAGGATTGTACCGGGGAATGTTCCGGTACCGACCGTGCTAGGCCCGATTGCGGTACAGGTTTCGCCAGTTACCGATAGAAATAGTTCACTACCGTCAACGGTTATCCTTTCCCGCAACTCCCGCCAAGCATCGTTCAGCCAGCGGATGATTTGCGTTGACGGGTGCCGAGCCGTGAATCCTTCGATATCGTACCGAGTACGGACATCGCTTTCGAGTTCTGTCAGTGTTCGATAACTCACGGCTCGGTCCTTTCGTTAGCAACAATCCATCGCGGCCTTGAATGCCTTGGCCGCTGCTTCGTCATCCTCTGAAGCGATCGCCGCACGAAGCTCGCTCATTGCCTCGACTAGTCCGGGTGAATCCTCCGACTCCATTGAGTCCCCCTCTGAATCCATTGCCTCATCAGCCTTAGCATCGTCGTGCTTGCCCTTTCCGAGCAATACCGCGATTGATAACCCCGGTTTCTTCGGCATGTTACGCCTCCACTTCGATCCGAATCAGCAGAGCGTCACCACTTGCCGGATCGGTTGCTGCCGCTGCGTTTGTACCGGCGAGCATGGTAAATGACGCGGTGCCAGCCGCCGAATCAATCGCAACTAGGTTCCATCCGACCACTGTTTGAGCCGGTGAGATGGCGCGTACATCAATCCACGCTCGGCGCCCTTTGGGAAATGTGATTGCGTAAAGACCCGCTGAGGTACGGGAAATTGTGAAGCCCGGATCGTCGAATCCGTTCGATGGCGGCCTACTCGCTGTCACAGTAGCCTGCGTCGGAGCTCCCGTTGAGCCGATGGCGACGCGTTCGCGGAATACTACCACGAGCCGGCAACTTGCAGTCTTCGCCTTGTTTGCGTCAGGCGCGGACGCTGCGTGTATACTCATGATTTTTTCTCCTAGAAATCAGCCGGGTATCAGCGGTGCAAGGACCAGGAGCACCGCTGATACCAAGCCGAAATCGTTATGGTGCGGTGGTGCGTCCGAGGTATCCGGGAATTGCCATCACAGCTGGGTAGGCGCCCAGCCGGTGCTCGTAGTCATTGCTACCAACCTTGCGCAGCATGTCGAGCCCGTCGCCCTTGACGACCGCAGGGAATTCCTCTGGCGTGTTGAGTGTGAACGACTCGGGTCCACCGAGCGCTAGCACGTCCGTCGGAGCCACGAACCGATCGGTCATTACATCGACTTCAGTCCCGCCCGCGACCACCTTGATTACCTTGTACCCAAAGGTCCCGACGGTTCCGATTCGTTCACTAGCAATCGCTCGTTGCTCATAAGAATCGGCGAGATCCTGCCACTTTTCAGGATTGACAAACACCACCTTGGGCGCACCAAATCCGCGCGTTGCCATACGCGTAATTAGCCGCTTGATTCGGCTCTCGAGGGACAGCCCAGAGACTTCAGCCGAAGTCAAGCGCACGCCGCTCAGAGCGATGATGTCCTGCGTGCGGTCTACACCGTTGAACGCCGTAGCACTCGGATCGCTCGATGGACACCAATCTCCAAAGCCCTGGCAAACCACGTTCGGGGAAGCGGTGCCGCCGAAATCGCCATAGCGGAAAGCGTACATCGTTCCGGTCCAACCCGAAGGGGTACCAGCGGAGCCTCCGTCGGTAGCAGAAACGGTGAACGTTCCTGCGTTCTGGTTGACACCGATGATGTACCCGATTGAGCCAGATCCGAGTAACGCGTGGCCAGTCGCGGAACCGTCATTCGCCGAGGCGTTGACGAGCATTCCGATCTTGTAATTCACGACATCATCGGAATTCACAAGCGTACATACACCGGTTGACTCGGTAAAGCTTCCAAGGTTTCGAGCCTTGCTCGATAGTAGGTACTTGCTAAACGTCATCGACCACGACGTATACAGGGAGTCTATTTCCATGGCGATCGTATCGAGATATGAGCCACTTCCCGCACTAAGCTTCATTAGCTTGTCGCTGATGTCGCAAAATGCGAAGTACTCTCCCCAGTCGACGTTCCAGTCTTGCGACTTCGTGTTACCACCGGTTGCGTTTGCAGCGGTGCGACCAGTCGTGAATCCGCTGGAAAGCCCCTGCGCGGAACCGTAAAGGCAAGGCGCGATTAGTCGCCGACCTGAACCGTTTTCAACGCCCACATTTTTCTTGATGTAGCCTAGAAACGGGAAATCCTCATACATCAACTTTTGAACCCGCTTAGAGCCGGGCCCGTAATTGTCTTTCATAAATGCATCGACAGTAGCAACTGTAGCGGACATGGGGTTTTCTCCATGGCGCTAACCAAGTCCTACGCCGGAATCAGACCGTCTTCTCTGGCTGCCATTATTAGCCGTTTTTTCCAAGCGGCTCTACGGGCATCATCGTCGAGTTCTGCGTCTGGTACCGCGGGGGCTGGTCGCGCTTTTTTGCTAACGAATTTTCGTTCGTCTTTCGCGGACAATTTCCCCGTCCGGTCGGTAATCTGAGGCAATGTCGCAGCCTCGACGCTACTCGGGAGTTTCGGCGTGGCTCCGTCGCCCAACACTTTCGACCACTTCTCTAGCCATGGTCGCAGCTTTTCTATCAATTGTCCAGCCGCTTCGGCGGCTGATAGTTCCTCGCCTGATTTGTTGTAGGCATCCAGCTGGATTTGCATTACCCGTTCAGCGAAATCCGGGAATGTCTCGACCGCCGCGGCGTGAGTCGCGTCCCCAGCTTTCAGCTCAGCGCTGAGAGCCGAGCAGTATTCCCGACGCTGAGCGGCCGTAGTTTGCTCGGCTTGGGCTTTCTGCTCAGCCGCGGCACGCTCCTGGGCGGCCCTTTCCTGGTCAGCTTTCCAGCGTTTCAAGGCTACAACTTCAGGATCCTGTCCCAGTTTTTGTTTCACTGCCATCTCCGACAGTGATTCCAGGTCAGCTCCAAAAGCGTGTTTCAGAGCCGATTCGATGTCGCCCGATTCCCAGGCTTTCCGAGCGTTCTCGTAGGGTTCAAACCGCTTAGCTACTTCAGAGGCTAATGTGCGTACTTCATTGTCGCGCTGCATTGTGCGAGCTTCGGCCTGGCGAATTCGCTCCTTCGATTCCTTTTCGTGCTTTCGAAACTCAGCCCAGCGAGCTGCAGGAATCTTCGTCCCTGCCGGGTCAATGCCAGCGAGGCGTAGCGCACCCTCGAAGTCACCAGACTTGAGCAGTCCGGCAAGCTTATCGCCGTCAATCGCCACGGGCTTTGCCGGTTCCGCTGATGCAACGGCTGCGGGCTCGGCGGGTTTTGCGGATTCCGTAACCGTTGCCGGTTCTGTTTTCTGCGCGCTTGCCTCGGCTGCCTTTTCGTACTTCGCTAGCTGTTCACGCTGATTCACGGGAGGGGTAAACCCTCCGGGCGACTGCGTGACGGTTCCCGATTCGGCGCCTGAACTCACTGGTGTTTCTGCTTCGCTCATACTGGTGCTGGTCCTTGTGGTTGCATCGGTGGTGCTTCTGTCGCTCCAACGTTGATAGCTCGCGATCCCTGTGAGCGTAGATCAGCCATGCGTTGCTCGCGTTTCTGAATCTCACTGTCGGCTATTTCGATCCAGCGCAACATCAGGTCCTGAGCTTCGTCGGGCGCTTCGTCCATCTGCGCTTGCATATAGGCCTCAGCCACTTGAAGCAACGCGTCCTCGAGTCGCATCCAACGAATTGGCGGGCGGAATAGCGGAACACCCGGACGCAACTCACCCGAGTCGAATTGTTCGGGCGTAGCATCGAGCCAGTTTTCAATGTACTGCGAAACGAGATTGCGCTGTCGGCTTGTGCCATCGAGCTCTCCCGGAAGGTCCTTGTAGCGCTGGACAGAGGCAAATGCATCCTGAGAGAGCATTCCGGCCGCGTAAAGCTCCTGAGCGGTTTGCATGCGGTCCGCAGCCGTTCCCTTTAGTGACGGCGCCTCGCCGATTCGGATAGCGTACAAGTCATCGTCCAGGTCAGCGTCCTGCCATTTGATCGTCTTCAAGAATCCTTCGCCCGGCCACTTTGCAGCAAAGTCTTTGTCTGCCTCCGCCAGTTCTCGCACGCATGCAATATCATGACGAGCTAGCTCGACGTACATCGATTGGTATGCGCGCCAAGGTAGCGAGAATCGCTCGGACTGAATGTCAGCGACCAGGCGAATCGCACTCGCGGCTTCGATACCTGGCTGCTTATTGGCCGTTGCCGACTGCTGGCTCACTCCAGTCATCTCGAAGGCCATGGATTTCTGCAACTGAACCCACTGCATGTGTTCCGGGCCAAACGGAGCCGCGTTCTGCACGATCGGCGGCTGCATGCCAGCGTATTCGGTAACCTTGCAATCCTCGTTGTCAGCAAGCTTATCGGCTAACCCGGCGCCCTCTGGCGCAAAAATATGCGACATGGACGTCAGATGTATCGATCGACTCATTCGACCGATCACCGTGTTCAACTCGTCAGAAATCTCAGCCGATTCCTGAACTAGAGACGTGCCGCCGAATCCCTGCATAGCTCGGGACCAACGGATGATTGCGAACGGAAACGACGTGCGCTCCCACTTCTCTTCAACGAGCGGGGCGCCACTAGAATCAAGGGCCTTGACGTGCTTACCGGGCGAGTCTGGACCAGTAGGAAGCGTCCACCATTCATAGACCCAAACGCGCTCCACGACTTTGGCATCGACTTTTCCCGAGTAGGAGTCTTCACCCGGATCGCGAATACGCGCGCCGTCAATGTACTCCGCCGATTCTGGATGAATCGCTTTTAGATTGTCGCGAGTATCGCCGTAAATGTGCCAAATGTGCTTTGGGTTTCCGCGACTCGCATCGTTGCTGTCCGTTACGACTTCCCACGGCATCGGTTTCGTGTGGACAACTGCTCCCTGGTCTACGTCGGATTCAGTTTTGATAAATCCGATTTGGCAGACGGCGGCATCGCGGAAAGCGTGCGCGCCAAGTTCCCAAATATCAGCGTAAGGCTCTTGTCGTGTGCCCCAAAGGCCTTCAACAAACGCGTCGAGCTTCGGAGCTTTGCGCCGCGTGCGCCAGTCAGCGTTCGAACAGACGAATTGCACCTTGGGCTGTTGAGTGCCGGCTACTTTAGCCGTGGCAGCATCGACTAGCGATCGGCACAGGTTCCAACGAACCTTTACCTCGCCATCGATTCCGTCGACGTATAGCGGCCCGTTTGCTCGGTACCCTGCCGGGTCGAGCGAGGCTATCCGAAAACCCTCGTACCTCGACAAGTCGGAGCGCATCTGCGCTCGTCTCCCAGAGTCCTGCTGCCACAGTGAGCGCCCGAGTGATACGACGTGGGTCGCCAGCTCGGCGCCTGTGGATTTATGCCAGGATTCGGTCACCCCGTGAGTTTGCTCGCGTTTCCGTGATTCGTCAACTACGCGGCCTTGGGTAGCCATATTTCCCCCGGTTCCACCACATAAAGACCGCCTCTGGTCCTACGGATCTTGCTCCCCCGCTTGAAAGCGGCTTCCCTTTCGCGCTCTAACTGTCGTCGAGTAAACTCCACGGTACCGGGCTCCGGGTCCTCTTGTTCGCCAGTGTACCGAGGCTGAGCCGCTAGAATGGCGTAGCGAGCGGCATCCGATAGATGGTCGGCATATCCCGAGTCGTGGCCATCGCGGTCCGAGTTGAACGGCAATAGCATCCACTCCGCAATTAGGTCCGAAGCAGCTGGCGAGTGAACCTTGACCGAGCCACTTCGGAGCAACCCGGTAACGAGGGCAATCTGCCCAGCCACACCGAGCTTGTAAGCGGGTTCGGCGGGAAGCCCGAACCGCTGAATCCATTCCTCAACAAACGCTTTACCTTGTCCACCAGTGTCCGCGACAATGCGCAGCCCGGGGAATCGCTCGCGGTACTGAAGCACGCGCGCGGCGGCTCCGCTCGGTGACAGTCCGTCCGCCTGCGTAGCCTCAACAATGTGGAGTTCCGGCGATTCGGGTCGATACGCCACGAGTACGAAGGCGCAAGGGTCGTTGACGCCAAGGTCAACCCCTAGAACGTAACGCCATCCCGGCTTGCCTTCGTCATTGAATGCGCCGAATTCATGGTTCAGCGCTGCGTTATACGGGTAACAGAGCGACTCGACATCGAGCACCCATTGACCCAGCCACTCTCGCAGATACGACGGAGAAGTTGGATCGAGCCCCATCCGCCGGCACTTTTCGGCGAGCCATTCGCGAGCGTGTGGAAGGAATGGATTGTCCAGCACCGTCCAATTGAAGGTTGGCCACTTCTGGCAACCCTCTCCGGTTGTGATTGCGTGGAAGTACCCAGTCGGAGTTACGCCCGGTGTGCCAGTCAGAGCTAGCCAGCCGTCCTCGTCGAGCAGCGCGGGCTCTAGCACTTCCTCTGATAGATACTCGAGATGCCCCCGCATCGAATCGGACTCATCAACGGCCGCTCCACACAGTGGCGAACCGCGAAACTTCTCAGCGTCTGCTCGGTTCTTGCAGCCAGCGACCCACACCGCATGCCCGTTCGGAAACTCGAAATAAAGCTGACCGTCCCGCTTAGTCGAGCGAGCGCGAAACCCAGTCGAGTCGCCTAAGACGTGAAACGCCCTGCCAATAATGTCGTTCGCGCGGGCCGCGCTAATGGCAATGAAGACCGACTGCTGACCAGGATTACGCGCAGCCGTCGTCATGAGTCTCCCGGCTATACCGTGAGACTTGCCTGACCTACGTCCCGAGTGAGCCGCTATCCGTCGACTCGGGTGCTGCGCGAATTCGCGTTGCTTAGCGTGGAGCGCCGAAAGTATTCGCTGGACCAGTAGCTCCCGCTTGGCCCGTTCGCGCAATGCTGAAAGATACGGCGATTCGGTCACTTCTTTCTGACGGGAGTCTCGAATTCGTCAGCCACGGAAACCTGCATGAGCTTTACCGCGTCGACGATACCGAAAAGCATCCACTTGTCTCCGGTGTGACGCATAGTCGCGTGGACCGCATTGTTTTCGTCAATCGTTAGCGACGTGGTGTTCGCCGGTCCAAGCACCTGTACATCGAAACGGCCTGGGGTTAGCCGGGCAAGGTCTAGTTTTTTCATTCGTGGTCACTCCTGGCAATAACGTAAATCCACAACGCGCCCAATAGTTCGGGGTCTATGGTCTGACTGGTGCTCCTGAGTTTCATTCGCCCACCATAGCACGCTCTTCGAGCGCCGGAGCATCAACCACGACAGTGCCCCTAGCGATGATTTCGAGTAGCTCCCGCTCCGACTTTCCGCTCAAGTCCAGTTCGTCCGGCGGTTTATCGGATAGCGCCCGTGCTTTCATTAACGCAACGCAGGTATCCATCACGGTCTTGCATGCTGCTATCGCTCCGCGGTCATCCACGCCCTTTAGGTCGTACATCATCCCGATCATAAAGTGCATCGACTCGTTGAATATGAGCTGTAGCTGTTCTGGATTCGCGACAATCTTTACCGTCGCGCAAGCTGCGCGGTACCACTCAAGAACTTTGGATTCAGATACGCCCCACAGCTTCGCGTACTGACGAGTGCTGACTCCAGTCTGCCACCTGGACGTGACTATCAGCTCGGACAGTACAAGCACAGCATCCTCCACGCGTGGGGTTACGCGTTCAAAGGCTACCGAGGCCTGGACTGGTTTACGGCGCTGGAGCGTCATTTCACTCGACTATGTCCCGGCAAACGAAACCGCGCCAATAACCGTCGAAAGATACCGGGGAACGAGCGGCCTCGTGACACTCGAAACCATCTTCGCACCAGTATTCCGGAGCATCACATTCTGCCAGACATGCGTCCAATACGCAGCGCTCGTAGTTATCGCATTCGATGTCAGATCGGCACACGGGGGCTAGCGACTGGTTTTGGTTGCAACCGACGGATAGCAGGGCGATGGCTATTCGGGCAGCCTTGTAGCGAATTTCATAGACGAGCATAAGCATTCCCCTTTTGGTTTCATCTCATTCACCCGAGAAACTACATCAAGCCAGCAATTGCTCGCGCACCAGCAAGATTCATTGAACTTGAAATCGCAGTCATCCTGACTGAAGTCGTCCGGGACCTCTTGCTCGATCTCAATTGTTAGCGTGACTTCCACTGTGACTTTTTTCATATCGGTAACTTCCTCACGCACGCCAGCGCCAGCCTGGCCGCGGCATGCTTCCAATGCTCGAGGCCGTCTGAGTCGTACTCAGTCGATCCTAAGCAGTAATGATTCCAGGCTCCCAATGAGTGACTTTCCGCGTGAGCAAAGTGATTCCCGCTATCCTGCGGACCGTGGTCAGCGTCGTTCATGTGGGCGTGAATAACCTCGGTTGCGCCGCGCGATAGCTCCTGGACCGCCTCTTGCAATTCTACAGGGAGTTCAAAAAACATCTGATGCCATTCAGCTAAAGTTTTCACGCCCTCGCCTTCACTTTCTTGCCTCTGACTAGCTCCGCGCACATCTGCCGTAAGCCAATCTCGAGAGCCACCTGGCAAACCGCGGCCTGCGGTACCGGCGCGGGTGACCGGATACGAATTGCTTCGAGAGACTCCTCGGACTGGTCCGTTATCAGCACTGATACCCGTTTAGACTTTGCCATTGATAGTACCGTTAGCACCGGACGGGAGCCCGCGCAATACGGGCCCCCTTTCGCGCTCGAACTAATCCGCGATAACCTCCGCGGTAACGTCCTTGACCCGAGCGTACTTAGTCCCCTTTCCCTCGCCGCTCCGCTCAACGATACCGCGATCGATAAGCACGAGTAACGCTGCCCGGATATCGGCCTTGCCCGCGTCAATCTCAGCCTGCGGGACTACCTCGGACTCACCTCCGATTGTTCCGTTTTCGATGAGTTTCTGCAGGATTTCGCCGCCCGAAAGAATCTCACCGATTGCCATCACATCGGTCACCGACAGTTCGGGCTCGGTTAGTGGTTGGACCTGGCCCTCGAGTTTTGCGGCATTGCTTGGGGATATGGGCTCCGCCCCGTCCGGCGGCACGCCGCTGCTGGGCCCCGTAGGGGCTTTCGACCGCCGTGGCTTGCGCTGCTTGGGCTCCGCGGGTTCCGTCGTCTTAGGGTCTACCATATCCCCGTAAACCACCGTCGCTGCCAGGTCAGCTGCCACAGTTATCATCTCTCCTTCGATTTCGACCAGCCGGGCCAGTGTCTCGACTCGTTCGGTTGCTAGTTTGGTCATTCGGTCAATTGCTTTTGCCATTGTCTTCCTTTCACTTACATTATCTTACTGTATCCAAAAGTTCACATTTTGGTTGTGCATGGTTGTGCAGGGGGTTGTGCATGCGTAACCGCTCGAAACGGTTCCGACTTTTCCACCATGCACAACCTACTA
>Ga0302205_10000557_pt1 | contig 15279 bp, 7 predicted proteins | sample II_Fen_E1_3_FD_194582 | JGI IMG/M metagenome (GOLD analysis project Ga0302205, IMG submission 194582) | Peat permafrost microbial communities from Stordalen Mire near Abisko, Sweden - II_Fen_E1_3 | ecosystem: Environmental > Terrestrial > Soil > Wetlands > Permafrost | place: Sweden: Abisko...
AACATTTAACGGTATACAATATACCAAGAACTGGCTTAGCCATTCGGATCTTATGAAAGGGGCACAATTGCATTTCGATATGTCAACCCAACCTAATATGGTTAGAGGAACCATAAATACAGATGCTCCATATTCATTTTCAGTAAATGAAAAATAAGAGAAATGTATAAATGCTCGTTAGTAGAATTTGATAAATAATCCAGTAGAATATATATTATTTCAATACATAGTTAATCTTATAGAATTATGACTTCACGCAGAGATTTTTTACGTACAGGAGGAATGGCATTAGCAGGGCTGGCAATTAGCAAAAGTATTTTTGGTAATATCTTATCACCAGCATTATCTTCAAAGGCATCGCCATTACAACCTTCAGACATTACTTATGTCAGCAAACGTCCGATATTGGCAAAGCGCAATTTTACCTCAAAAGCTGTAGAGGAGGTTATTCATCAAATAAAACCCAAAATTAAAAATCCAAAATTGGCATGGATGTTTGAAAACTGTTATCCAAATACGTTGGACACTACCGTGGAATTTGAGATGAAGAATGGTCGTCCTGATACCTTTGTTATTACCGGCGATATAGAAGCCATGTGGTTGCGCGATTCATCTGCACAGGTTTTCCCTTATCTGCCTTTGGCTTCGAAAGATAGTCAGTTAAGCCTTATGATCGAGGGTATTATCCGTCGTCAAAGTTGGTGCATTAATCTCGATCCGTATGCCAATGCTTTCAACAAAGGAGCTACCGGAAGCGAATGGGATAAGGATCATACCAAGATGATTCCCGAATTACATGAACGAAAGTGGGAAATTGATTCCTTGTGTTATCCGATTCGTTTGGCATATCATTATTGGAAAACAACAGGAAATACCACTATGTTTGACGAAACATGGAAGAGTGCCATGAAACGCGTTTATGAAACCTTTTTGGAACAACAACGCAAAAAGGGAACAATGGACACCGCTTATTCATTTACACGTGACACCGATAAACAGAGCGATACTGTTCTCAATAAAGGATTTGGAAGTCCGGTTAATCCTGTCGGTTTAATCTGTTCTTCTTTCCGCCCATCGGACGACTCAACGCTCTTTAGCTTCCTGATTCCGTCTAACCTGTTTGCGGTTGAATCATTAAACCAGTTAGTTGAGATATCAAATAAGGTTACCGGCGATATGAGTTTTGCGTCTAAATGCAAAGCTTTAGCCAAAGAAGTGTTTCAGGCTGTAAATCAGTATGGAATTGCTACTCACCCAAAATACGGCAGAGTATATGCTTACGAGGTAGATGGTTTTGGCGGACACGTTTTTATGGACGATGCCAATGTGCCCAACCTGTTAGGTCTGCCCTATCTTTGTTCATTCATTAAAGTTTCCGACCCAATTTATAAAAACACACGCCGTTTAGTTCTTGGCAGTGACAATCCATATTTCTTTAAAGGAAAAGCAGCTGCCGGTATTGGTGGTCCTCACGTAGGTATTGATTGGATCTGGCCAATGAGCTTTATCATGCAAGCACTTACCTCTACTGACGAACAAGAAATCGGACAATGTCTTCAGACACTTATACGCACAGACGCCGAAACAGGATTTATACACGAAGCGTTTCATAAAGATGATTCTATGAAATTCTCCAGACCCTGGTTTGCCTGGGCAAATACCTTATTTGGCGAGTTGATAATTAAAGTTGCCAACGAGCACAAAGTGCTTTTATCGGTGGAATGAAACGGTGAAAATCAACTAAAGTGACATCTCAGAATATCTATTGATACTAAAATCTATATACAGAATAAAATAATTACACAAATGATGAAAAGGAGTTTACTATTTATTACAATTTTACTGCTTGCAGCTTTGCAGTGCGGAAATGCGCAGACGAAAGATGTTGCGCGGTACGTTGATCCATACATTGGTACTGGAGATCACGGTCATGTGTTTCTGGGTGCCCATGTGCCATTTGGTGCAGTTCAGGTAGGTCCTAACAATTATGTGAAAGGATGGGACTGGTGTTCGGGCTATCACTACTCCGACAGTATCGTGACAGGATTTTCGCAAATGCACCTTAGTGGCACTGGTATCGGTGATTTGGGGGATATTCTGATGATGCCATACACTGGCAAAGTAATGACCAACCCCGGTACAGAAAAAGCTCCATTGTCTGGTTGGGCAACACTTTATACACACAAAGATGAGGTAGTCAAACCCGGTTATTTTGCAATGAACCTGAGAGCCTATTCGGTGAAAGCTGAAATGACTGCCAGCGAGCGTGTAGCTTTTCATAAATACACTTTTCCGCAATCTTCTGCTGCACATATAGGTATCAATCTGGCTATGGGTATTGGTTGGGATAAACCGGTGAAAACCTTTATCAAAAAAGTGGATGCCACTACTTATACCGGCTACCGTTATTCTACCGGTTGGTCAATAGATCAACGCTTATACTTTGCCATCAAGCTATCCCGAGCTGCAGATGCTACACTGTTGTTTAATGGCCTCAAACCACAAAAAGGGATTGAGTTGGAGGGTGATTCTGCAATTGCTGTATTGAACTTCAAGACCCGGGATAAAGAAGTTATTATGGTCAAAATAGGGGTATCACCTGTAAGCGAATCAAATGCTTTGGCTAATATTACTGCGGAGATTCCAGCATGGAATTTTCAGCAAGTGGCTGATAATGCTTATGCAAAATGGAATAAGGAATTAGGTAGAGTTTTTGTTGAAACAAAAGATATTCATCAATTGAGAACCTTTTATACCGCAATGTACCATATGTTTACCGCCCCTGTGTTATTCAACGATCACAATAGTGATTACAGAGGGACAGATAAAAAAGAATATAAAAATCCGGGATTCCAAAATTACACTGTTTTCTCGTTATGGGATGTTTACCGGGCTGCACAACCGCTTTATACCATCATTCAGCCTGATCGTGTGCCCGATATGGTGCAATCACTGCTGGCTATTTATAAGCAACAGGGCAAATTACCAATCTGGCCTTTGATGGGTTCGGAAACAGATTGTATGGTAGGTTATCCGGCTATTCCTGTTATTGCCGATGCTTATTTCAAAGGTTTCAAAGGTATTGACCCGGAATTGGCATTTGAAGCCATGAAGGCATCATCTATGCGTGATGATTACGGTGTAAATTATATCAAAGCAAAAGGTTATATTCCGGCTGACAAAGAAAAAGAATCGGTTTCTAAAGCACTTGAATATGCATTGTCCGATTGGGCAATTGCTCAACTGGCTCAGAAACTGGGCAAACAGAGTGACTATGAGTATTATTCTAAACGCGCAAAAGCATATACTCAGTATTTTGATCCGAAGACAGGTTTTATGCGTCCAAAACTTGATAATGGGTCCTTCCGCGAACCGCTTGATCCGTTCAAATCGATTCACGAATGGGGTGATTATACTGAAGGCAATGCATGGCAGTACACATGGTTAGTTCCTCAGGATGTAGAAGGTCTTGTTAGTCAGTTTGGTGGTGAAAAACCGTTTGTTCAAAAGCTCGATAGCCTGTTTATTGTACAAGGAGATTTAGGAGAAAATGCTTCTCCTGATATTTCCGGGTTAATTGGTCAGTATGCGCATGGAGACGAGCCTAGTCACCACATTGCTTATTTGTATGCTTACGTTGGACAACAATGGAAAACAGCGGAAAAGATAAATTATATTTTGCATAACGAATATCACGACAGACCTGCCGGTTTGTGCGGAAATGAAGACTGTGGCCAAATGTCGGCCTGGTATATCTTATCCTCTTTAGGCTTCTATCAGGTTAATCCTGCAGGTGCTTGTTTTGTATTTGGATCTCCTTCGTTCGACAAGGCTACCATAACCTTGCCTGCCGGTAAAAAATTCACAATCAACGTACAAAAAACAGGAACAAATAATGTTTATATCCAATCGGTGAAGTTGAATGGTCAGACTTATTCTCATTCCTTTATTACCTACAAAAACATTATGGCCGGAGGTGCACTGGAATTTATAATGGGTGATAAACCGAATAAGGAATTTGGAGTTAACGAACAAGACAGACCTAAATCAATGGTCTATTAAAGAATAGTCATGAAGCCAGACTATGTTAAGCTGTTACTTTCTGTAATGGCTTAACTGAAACATAATAAAAATCAATATAATGAAGCATTTTTTATCCTTACTTCTCCTCACTTTTTTCTTCGTTGGAGTTTTTGCTCATGAGCAATACGAACTGAAAAGCGGTTGGCAATGCCAGAACATGAATCAGGTAGCCGCAACGGGCGAACAACTCAGTCAGTCAGGATTTTCATTGAACGACTGGACACCTGCTACCGTACCGGGAACAGTACTCACCACTATGCTAAATAACAAGCAAGTGCCTGACCCTTTCTACGGAATGAACAACAAAAAAATACCAGATATTTATAATACAGGTCGTGACTATTACACCTATTGGTTTGTAAAAGACTTTAAAGAAACTCCGGCTATGGGTAGCAATCAGGTTTACCTTAACTTCCGGGGTGTAAATTACGCTTGTGATATTTTCCTCAATGGCAAGAAAGTAAATTCCCGACGCCATTACGGAATGTATCTTCGTCAGTCTTACAATGTCACTTCATTGTTGGCTAAAGACGGAAATAATCGGTTGGCAGTGATTGTTTATCCCATTGATCCGGTTGGCAATCCAAATGGTGGTCAGGGTGGTGACGGACGTATTGCAAAGAATCTGTCACACCAATATACTGCCGGTTGGGACTGGATTCAACCTATCCGCGATCGCAATACCGGTATTTGGGATAAGGTAACGATTGAAAAGACGCATGGTGTTGCGCTGAAAAATCCGCACGTTGTTACAATTGTACCCGGCAAGCGCGATCCTGATGCCACGCAACAAGAACCGGCTATCATCAAAGCCACGGTTGAAGTGGAAAATCCTCAGGCAAAACCTATTCGGGGAACGGTGGAATATACCATCGACGGACAAACAGTGAAACAGCCTGTTGTGCTCGCAGCTTCAGGAAATACTGAAGTAAAATTTCCGGATTTAATTCTGAAGAATCCAAAACTATGGTGGCCGAATATGTATGGAGATCATCCACTCTACAATCTTACTTATCGTTTTGTAACGTCCGATGGCAAAGTATTGGATGATACTGACGTAAAAGTGGGCGTGCGTGAAATTACTCATCAATGGAATGAACACACCCGCAGTATGCAGTTTGCTGTTAATGGACAGAAAATTTTTATCAAAGGTGGCAACTGGATAATATCTGATGCAATGTTACGGTTTTCTACCGAGCGCTACGATGCTGAAATTCGTTTTCATCACGATATGAACCTCAACCTTATTCGTATCTGGGGAGGAGCACTTATTGAACGTCCTGAATTTTACGATGCTTGTGATAAATATGGAATGCTTGTGTTTCAGGATTTCTGGTTCTCCGGCGACTGCAACGGTCGTTGGGTAGACCCTATGAAAAAAGAGGATCAATGGACTCGCCGCAAGTATCCTGACGATCATGCTTTGTCTCTCATTTCGATGGCTGACATGATTAAAATGGTACGCAACCATCCCTCACTTGCCATCTGGTGCGGTGGTAATGAAATTCCACCTCCTACTGACATTTTGATTCCTTTACAGGATTCTATTTTGCCGAAACTGGACGGAACGCGTTGCTTCTTCAAATATTCAAATACCGATAGCATGTCTTACAATTCTATCGGAGGCAATGGAGATGGACCATATACCATTCAGGATCCTAAGACTTTCTGGAATTACCGGACTTTCCCGTTCAACTCCGAAGTGGGTTCTATTGGTACAGGTGATGCAGAATCACTCGAAAAATTTCTGCCTGTTGAAAACCAAATAGTACCTGATTATCAGAAAAATAAAATTGACTCTGTTTGGGATTACCACAAGGATATTGGTTACGCTAATTCGATTGTTCCCTATGGTAATCCTAAGAACATTAAAGAATTTGGTGATATAGCACAGTTGGTCAATTTCGATCAGTATCGTGCCTTGGCCGAAGGATTTAGTGCTCATGCCTGGGACTGGTATACTGGTTTTATAATCTGGAAAACCCAGAACCCATGGACGGCATTGCGTGGCCAGATGTATGATTATTATCTTGACGTAAATGCCTGCCTTTACGGTCTTCGCAACGGTAGCGAGGCATTGCATATAATGTGCAATCCGGTGGATGGAATGGTTATGATTGTCAACAACTCATTTCATCCATATCACGATATGTTGCTTAAGACTTCGTTTATTGATATTGAAGGAAAGGAAATTCCGGCAAACGACATGATTGTAGAAATTAGCCAAACATCGGCTCAGCAGTACTTCCCTTTGAAAACGGATATAGACAAGCAACGGGCTAAGAAAGGAGTATTTCTTAAAATGCAGATTGAAGATGTTCACCATAATTTGATGAGCGAAAACATTTATTGGTTGCCGGATTCTACAGGAAATTATTCAGGATTACAACATATGAAGAAAGCTAATGTGTCTGTTGCAGCCCGCAAAGTTTCTCCGAATACAATTGAAGTTAAAATCTCTAATCCGGCAGGCGATCCGTTAGCATTCTTCAATAGGATTTCGCTTGTGGATTCTGCCACCGGAAAACGAGTTCTTCCTGTATTTTATGACAACAACTATGTGTCGGTACTTCCTGACTCCGATAAAACTATCCGTTTGGAATACAACGGAAGTATTGATGCGAAAGTAACCGTTGAAGGATGGAATGTTCCACTTCAGACTATTCCAGTTCAGGAATAAGCAGGGATTAATTAGCATGAGTGTATAAACAGAACTGCACCCTAAAAGCAGGCTGAATTATAATAGTTATATGTATGGACTGGGTACTGAACTTTATCAGGCTCAGTCCATTTAATTCTTTTGTTGTTATAATACAGAATAGATAGAAAAAAATATATATCATCTAATTATAGACTTTTAATAAGGTGTTCAAAAAAATAGTCACTGTTGATTAAATACAACCTTGAATCTTAATTTGTTGATAATTATCATTTTTAATATATTTAGCCTTTTATTTCAAATTTGTGACTAGAATAATAAAATTATGTATAACTTTGTCATTGAATATTAATCAAATATTAATTAGTCTACTTGATGTAGATTATTAAACTGTTAGGGAAACGACAAATACTATTGCTATTTTACAAGTCTTTTTCCTATTGAGTGTTTCATAAGCTGTAAGTTAACAAATCAGATACTTGTTATTTTTTTGTTTAACTATATAAACATTTTCTATCTCTTCACCTTTTACGTCTCTTATGATTAATATAGAAAGCAATTTTGCCGAGCGTCTACGCAATGATGATAAAAAAGTAATGGAAGAAATTTTTGCGTTGTTCCATTCTAAAATTTTTCGTTTTTCAAATGCTTATCTTAAAAACAGTCCTGACACCTACGATCTTGTTCAAGAGGTATTTATAAAGGTTTGGGAAAGCCGGTACACCTTGAATAAAGATACTAATTTTGAAGCGTATATATTTACAATTGCCAAAAATGCAATGCTTTCGTTGTTTCGTAAGCGCTTAACGGAACAAAAGTACCTTGATTATATAGCTCAGGCTGGTGAATCGAATAATGGTGGAACAGAAGAGCAAACAGATTTCCTCTTTTTAAAACAGAAATACGAAGAGTTAATTGAACAATTACCCCTTAAACGAAAAGAAATATTCCTCCTTAGCAGAGAAAAGGGTCTCTCAAACAAAGAAATCGCCGTCCTGAAAGGAATTTCTGAAAAAACAGTCGAGAACCAGCTAACCAGGGCGTTGACTTTCTTCAGGCAACATCTAAATAGTACCGGTATTTGGACTGCGCTCTTTTATTACCTCTTTGTGAAATAAATAGTATAGAACAGAAGAGCGCATTGTCTTTGTTTTCAAACAATAATCATTTCAATAGATAAGAATATAGTAAAAAGTAAAATCTGGAATAAATTATAACATTTCAGAAAACAGTTCGGCTAATGTCATGTCAATTAATATTGATAGTCTTATTTAACCCAAACCACTAACTTCCATAGTAATATTTTTATACTACTTCTCACCCTTTACTCAAATTGCGAATAATATTAACGGATTGTAAAACTGATTAAAATTTGCTCTTTAGATTCTTCTTTCAGGTACCTGGAATGAAATAATGTTCTATAATATTGTAAATTTATAAACTTTCAGCGCTACGGCTCCTTCTCCTCAAGAGAAGTTATAATCTAAAATAGAACATTTTATTATTCTCTCCACTGTATTTGTTATTTCTCATTCATCTTTTTAAGTAGGTTTAGTGTACTAAGATTTTTAGTAGAATTTTAGATAAACCATTTTTTCATCCCAACAGCTTTATTATTTATTTTTTACAAATCATAAAATCTATGAGTTCGTCTCTTACTTGAGCACTAATTATTTGATTTAGAGTGATTATTTTATTTATTAATCAACGTTTTTTGATAAAGGTTGTATACTGTGTGGGAGCATAGGTCCAGATAAACATTATTTTATTGTTTATCGTGCATAGTAAATATCGTTCCTATAACATTCTGATATATAATTAAATATACGATTTGAAATGTCTGAAGTAAGAAAATATTTAAATAAGTTCCTGTGATTAGGAGTTGTTTGTTGATATTTCTTTAAAAAAATAAATGAAAATGCTTTTGGGGGGTAGACCCGAGTAAAACGTTATACTATTATAACAATAAAACATGAAAGATTTAATTTTAAAATTTTGTAAAGGAAACTATTCTAAGGAAGAGTTTCAGCGAATAAAAGCCTTTTTTCAGGACAAGGAGTTAACGGATTCTTTGGAAGAGCACTTGCAGTCTCATTGGGATGAGTGTGAGTATTCTTCTGTGGGGGATGAAGCTGAGTTTGAACGGATCTTGAACCATGTACTCCAGGTAGTAAATGTAGAACCAAAGACGTCACTAAAAATTGAGCAACCCACTTTTGCGAAAAGATTCTTTATCGGCTTTTCACGAGTGGCTGCAGTTTTACTAATTCCACTTTTGGTTTCACTCTTTTTTATATTTCATCACAATCAACCCGATACGACTTTATTTGCCGACAATGTTGTAAAGGTGTCACGAGGAGTTGTAAGTTATTTACACTTGCCTGATGGAACTCAAGTTTGGCTTAATTCAGGAAGTCGTTTGACTTACGATAACACATTTAATAAAGATAATCGGAATGTAGCATTGGAAGGGGAGGCATATTTCGAGGTGACAAAGAATCCTAAAAAGCCATTTATTGTTCATGGCAAAGAGATGGCCGTAAAAGTATTAGGAACCAAATTCGATGTTAAATCGTACAATGAAGATGCTTCTGTAGTTGTGACCTTGCTGGAAGGCTCAGTACATCTTTCGGATGTAAACAACCCATCTTCATCTTCGCTTTTGCTAAAACCTAACGAGCGAGCCACTTTCACAAAAGAAAATAGCAAGTTGACTATCAACAAAGTAAATGCTAAAAATGCATGTGAGTGGATACATGGCAACTTAGTTTTTGATGATGAAGAGTTCGGACAAATAGTGAGGTGCCTGGAGCGCGAATTCAATATTACGATAAAAGTACAAGACAAAGAGATAGACCAATTGCGTTTCTATGGTAGGTTTAAAAATACGCAACCGCTTGAGGAAATTTTGAATGTGATGACTGCCAATCAAAAATTTCATTACAATCAAAAGGAGAATGTGATTACATTTTCAAAAAATTAAGAATTGAATTTTGTATAGTAGACAAAATATATGTGTAAACGATTAATTATTAACTTTAATTTACTAAGTATGAGACAATTAACAATTATGCTATGCCTTTTTGTAGGCATCAGTTGGGCTTCTGCTCAAACAAAGATTACAGGGACAGTAGTTTCTGCTGATGACGGTCAGCCTGCTATTGGTGCTACTGTAAAGGTAAAGGGAACCAATGTGGGCTCTATAACCGATATGGATGGAGCCTTTTTAATTACAGTTCCTGCCAATGCAAACACTTTGATTTTTTCTTATGTAGGAATGACTTCAGTCGAATTGCCTGCTCAGAATGGGATGAAAGTGAAATTGCAATCAGACACCAAACAGATTCAAGAAGTGGTGGTAACTGCTTTGGGTATTAAGCGCGATAAAAAAACATTGACTTATGCTTCGCAACAAGTTGGTGGAGACGAGCTTAGAAAAGCTTCCAGCTTGAATTTTATGGATGCCTTGAGTGGACAAGCTGCAGGTATTGATATTAAAACAAGTAGTTCGGGTGCTGGCGGTTCTACCAAGGCAGTATTAAGAGGTAATAAATCTCTTTCAGGACTTAGCGAACCTCTTTATGTTATTGATGGTATCCCAATGGTAAATAACAAACATGACCAACCGGGTTCATATGGTGGAACAGATACAGGTGACGGATTATCTCAGCTCAATCCTGATGATATTGAAAGCCTCAATATCTTGAAAGGAGCTAATGCTTCTATTCTTTATGGTAGTCAGGGAGCTAATGGTGTGGTGTTGATCACAACTAAAAAAGGAAAAAATGACAAGGTAAATGTTAGCTTTAGTTCAAGTACAATTTTTGAAAAAGCTACTCAATTACCACAGTTTCAGTACTCATATGGAGCTGTTGGTGGCTCTGATTATAGCTGGTCAACTACAAAAAGCGACAGCTATCAGAAAGACTATGTGAAAAACTTTTTCCAAACAGGTTTGAGCACTATCAACTCACTCTCAATTACAAGTGGAGGTCCTAAAACGCAACTCTATTTCTCATATGCAAATACAACTGCAAAAGGAATAATGCCAACCAATACCTATAGTAAAAACAACTTTACCTTTAATGCATCTACCAAGTTATTGAATGACAAAGTGACTATTAGTAGTGGGATAATTTTCGCACAGGAAGTAACTAAAAACCGCCCGGGTGCAGGTTATTATGACAACCCATTGACAGGTTTATATCTTTTCCCTCGCGAAAGAGACTTCAATTCTTATAAAACCAACTATAGTGTTTTAAATAAGAACAGAAACCTTGATGTAATGAATTGGTTCTCTTCTGAAGAAAAGCAGAACAATCCATACTGGATTCTGAATGAAGACTCTAAATTAGACAAAACAAACCGTGTAATTGCCAATTTAAAAGCAAGTTACGAGATAACTAAACAACTGAAATTTGAAATCAGAGGTAATATAGACTATGCTGATAAAGTACAAGATTATCGTTACGCAGCAGGTAGTAACAATGTTTCAGTACAACCAACAGGTAAATGGAACTATGCCAATTATAACGACCAGTCAGTATATACTGATGCTCTTTTAAGCTACAATAATAAGTTTGGCAACTTAAGTTTATCCGGTATGCTTGGGGCAAGTTATCAGAAGAATAATTTCACCAATGGTATATCAGCAAATTCTAATGCTGGAAACGGATTAATTTTCCCTAATTTCTTTGCTTTACAAAATCTTCCGGCTGAAGCAATTGTACAAAGCACAATTGACAGATCAATCAAACAAGGTGCTTTTGCTAATGTTCAGTTAGGATATAAAGATATGTTGTTTTTAGATTTATCAGGAAGAAATGACTGGGCTTCAACTCTTGTGTTAACTCCTAACGATTCTTATTTCTATCCTGCAGTAGGGCTTACAGGAATTCTTAGCCAAATGATAAATATGCCGGAAGCTATTTCTTTTGCTAAAGTGCGTGCGTCATGGTCGAATACTGCGAACGATGTGCCATTTAATAAAATTGAAAAATGGTATACTGTAGGAAACAAAACAGGTGGAACCGTTGCTCCAACCTATGCACCGTTTTACGATGCAAAACCTGAAATGATAACCAGTAATGAAATAGGTACAGAATGGAAATTTTTAAAAGGTAGAATCGGAGTCGAATTTACATATTATTACGATGTAAGTAAAAATCAGTTTGTAGAACATACACCCCCGGTAGGATCTACCTATTCAGTAATGTTCCTGAATGTTGGTAAAATGGTTAACAAAGGAGCTGAATTAACTATTGATGCTGAACCTGTAAAAACTCAAAACTTTAGTTGGAAAACAGCAGTTAATTACTCGACTAATCAAAATAAAATTATTGAGTTAATTGCTTCAGAACCTAATTATATAATTGGTGGCAATGATGAAGGTTTTACTTCTCTTATTAAAGCCGGTGGTTCTTTCAACGACCTCTATATTTATCACTTCGCACGCAACAGTGCTGGTCAGATTATTTTGGATGCAAATGGCAAACCCACTGCAGAAAGCACTCAGACCTATGCTGGAAACTTAAATTCAAAATGGAATTTAGGTTGGAGTAACACTGTTTCATATAAAGACTTCTTTATGAGCATGCTTATTACCGGTAAATTTGGAGGTGTATGTATTTCTAAAACACAAGCGTTCCTTGATTCTTATGGCGTAAGCAAAACAACAGGTGACGCCAGAGATTTAGGCTATGTTGCTGTCAATGCAATTCAGGGTACTACTGCAGTAAGCAAAGTTGATCCTGCTACTTACTATTCGACTGTAGGTGATAGAAACGGTATCATGGAACCGTATGTATATTCAAGAACAAACGTACGTCTTTCACAGCTTTCCGTTGGCTACAATATCAATGTTAAGAAACTTCGCTTGCCTCTACAAGAGGCTTCTATATCTTTAGTGGGCAGAGATTTATTCTTCTTCTACAAAAAAGCACCTTTTGATCCGGAAAATGCAATGAGCACAAGTAATTCAGCACAATCAAATGAGGTATTCAGCATGCCGGCTTCTACTTATTATGGAGTAAATTTAAAGGTTAATTTCTAACACTTAAAACATACAATTTTATGAAAAAAATATTATTAGCAATATTCATATTGATTTCTGTATCGTCTTGTACGAGCGATTTTGTTACAGAGAATCAAAATCCGTATACGCTTTCAGAACAAATGCTTACTCAGGATAATAACCTGTTAGGCTCTCCTTTTTCTTCCTTACTTTCTAATTTATCAGGAGTTCAGGTTGATGACAATTTATTAAATGACTGTTTTGCTCGTCAAATGGCATCCGGAACTCCGTTTGCGGGTGGAATAAATAATACGACGTATTATCCAACATGGAACACTTTTTGGCGTGAGAGAGCTTACACAATTATGTCTCAATCTAAGGTGGTTATTGACAATTCAAAGAAGTATGATTTGCCGTTGTTTGGAGATTGGGCGAAATTGTTACGCGTATTGGTAATGTCAAAAACAACAGCTATTTACGGACCAGTTATCTATTCTAAATATGGCGCAGCCGGATCGACAGGTATCTATGATAGTGAATCTACTTTATATAACACGTTTTTTGCGCAGTTAGATACTATTCAAACTAACTTTAAGGCAAATAGCTCATATTCAGGGTTCAAAAAATTCGATGCAAGTTATGGCGGCGATATATCAAGCTGGCTGAAATTAACTAATTCATTACGTTTGAGACTGGCTATCCGCTTATCAAAAGTAGCTCCTGCCCTTGCTAAAACTCAAGGTGAGAAAGCTCTTAGTGATCCTGCTGGTTTGATAACTGATAACAAGTACAATTTTACAACCAGCTTATACGGAAGTAAATTGCCACTTGCTATGATTTGTTTCGATTGGGATGATACCCGCATGGATGCTGGAATGGAATCTATTTTGGTTGGTTTGAAAGATAATCGTATTACGAAATTCTTCCAACCAGCAGCTGATAATACCTTATATTCAGATCATCCCGATTACCCATACAAAGGTATCCGTAATGGCGCATATTTGGCCAGCAAAGACCAACACATTAATTTTTCTAAAATCAATGATAGCTTTAATAGTGTAACATACAGAAAACATTTTACTGCTGCTGAAACATATTTCCTAATGGCTGAAGCTGCTTTAAGAGGTTGGACTGGTGCAGGCGATGCTAAAACTGATTATGAAACAGGCGTGAAATTGTCATTTGCCGATTGGGGCGCAGGAGGTGTAGATGCTTACCTTGCTGATGCAACAAGTACACCTATCAATTATATTGATCCAAAAGATGCCAGAAATAACTTTACTTCTCGTTCTACTGTTACAGTAGCATGGAATGAAGCTGATAGTCCTGAATTGAAATTAGAAAAAATTATTACTCAAAAATGGATTAATACATTTACTAATTCGATGGAGGCTTGGGTTGATATGCGTAGAACAGGTTATCCAAAATTGCCTTACAACTCTAAGAATGACAGTAATGACACCTGGGGTATAATTGGTGCAACGGATTTTATCAAGCGTATGCCATTTACCAATGAAGAAAGAACAGGTAATGCAGAAGGAGTTGCTGATGCAACCACTAAACTTGGTGGCCTTGACAAAATTTCTACTCGTCTGTGGTGGGATACCGGAGCTTCAAACTTCTAACTATCTTTCTTAAACATCTTAAAAATGCACTTTGTATTTTTAATGCAGTGCATTTTTAAGATCGTTTACGATAGTGATATGCTTTACTGTTGTTCCAATAAATTATTTTCCGGATATCGACACGAAAATTAGGTCGTTATCACGACTCAGGTTTTCACTTGGACAATATACGAAGTCTGTTAAACATAGTAAATAATTTTTGATTCAACTTTTTATTCTGAATGCTCTTTCGCATATAATTGCGAAAGAGCTATTTAGCTAAATACTTTTTGCTGTTTTTGTCAACCTTGCTTCTCTACGTTTTTTTTATCTGTTTAGTTTCAATTTTTCCAACAAAGATATAGGTTTTGACATCTTCCCGAATGACGTAAAACTGTTCAATAATATAGTTTTAGAGATGACAAGCAAGAAGATTATTGTTACATTTGTTGGCAAATCTTTACTGAACAGAAAATGAGGAAATTATTATTTTTATTGATAATTTGGTTATCAACTTCGTCCTTCACCCAACAACAAAAAGTGACGTTGTCTCTTAAAAATGTGACGGTCAAAGTTGCATTAGAAGCTTTACAGGCTCAGAGTGATGTATCTTTCTGGTTTAGTACCAAGGATGTTGACGTACAAAAGATTATAACAATTAATGCTAAATCAGAGTTGATAGATGACGTATTAAAGAGAATCTTAAAGGGTCAGGACGTGTATTTTGAACAAAAAGAAGATCATATAATTATTTCCAAAAGATCGTCTGCGACTCAGAAGCCAGTAGCACACACAGCTAATTGTTTAAATCAAAATATATCTGGCATTGTGACTGACGAAAATAATGAACCACTACCAAATGTATCTATTCACACTATAAAAACAAGTGTAGGAACAGTAACGAATAGTAATGGAAAATT
>Ga0302205_10000569_pt1 | contig 15130 bp, 3 predicted proteins | sample II_Fen_E1_3_FD_194582 | JGI IMG/M metagenome (GOLD analysis project Ga0302205, IMG submission 194582) | Peat permafrost microbial communities from Stordalen Mire near Abisko, Sweden - II_Fen_E1_3 | ecosystem: Environmental > Terrestrial > Soil > Wetlands > Permafrost | place: Sweden: Abisko...
TGAAACTTTCCAGACAAATAAATCCCAAACCCTCCCAGGCAAAATATTCTGTCACATCAATATTATCTTTATAAAAATACTGCCTTATCAATCCCGACTCTACAATATAAATATGATTACAAATGGCACCTTCCTGTAAAAAAGTAGCTCCCTTTCGTGCTTTAAATTCATGAAGTAAAGGGATAAATATCTCTTTGGTTTTTTCGGATACAAATTGATTATTAAAAAACAAATTGACTATCGGAGTGAGATCCTTCATGGGTAGTATATATTTTCTGGTTACAAAAACAATGAGGCAAAGATAGATAATTTGCAGAACGGTACAACAATATAAAGATATAATAAAAATAAAACTACCCAAAATGGGAGCTTCGGGCGGTAGTCAGTAGTAGGTAGCTTTTTGTCAGTAGTCTGTAATCTGTTGTTTGATGACTGTTCACTGATAACTGATGTCAACTGTAATTTTTTATCCTTCTTGTTCGATTAACTAATTTTTGTAACTTTGGGGTGTGGAAGGAGAGAGAGAAAAATTCAAACATAATCATGAACACTATCAGAACAATTCAAGGATATAAAGACCTATTTGATGACGAGCCAGAATCAATTGATTCATATCTATCAGGAATAGACAAAACGATAATGATTGACTATGCAATTAATTATTGTTCCTTGTCTACAATCATGGAACCGGATGTCAATAATATATTTTGGGCATTTTTAAATAAAAAGGATATTGGAACTGAATTCTATAATGCATTAATAACAAAAGTTTCAGATATTGTTAGAAACCAAGAGGTATACCCCATAATATTAAATATCAAAACAAGTTTAAAGTTTTTTGAACTTGTTCAAAAACAAGAGCTTTTACCTTCAAATGATTTATCTGATTATGAAATCAGACAAAGACTATTAAAAGTATATCTTTTATTAAATAGCAAGAATAAAACAGTTACGAATAGAGAAAACTCCGTTAAACAGATTGTGGAAATCTCACTCATATACTCAATTTACTCTAATACAAATTGTTTTTATTTGAGAATAACTGAATTGATTAAATCTTGTTTATTCTTGGAATATTGTAAGGAGAATATTCCAGCCCACTTCAATATATTTCTTAAAAACTATGGAATTGATAAATGGCAAGATTACACATTGTATCTGCATCAAATAGGCAAGATTATATTTGAAAAAGATATTAAAGAACCAGTAAAACTAATTTCTATCCCGATTGACGATATAGAATACGATAAAAAAACATACTTCTTTGATAAATTTTGTATGCAAGAAACTTATCAAGATGATGCCGATTTTACACAAATAAAATCTCATCCTGCAGTAAAAAACAGTGAAACAGGAGAGTATCGTATAGTATTTGAACAATTTTTCATTGAGAAAATGTTCAAAAGCCTGTATTTTACATTCAAAGAGATTAATGATTCACTTGAAGGTTCAGCCAATTATATTGACAAAGATCGTTTCAGGAGCGATGTCGGATTGAAATTCTCAGAAAAAGTATTAATGAATAGAATACTAAAAGATGCACTAGGAAATAAATACAAGCAACTTGGTCATGAGGAACTAACAAAAGACGGTAACCCTGATTATTATATTCGAGATGGCAAATATATTTTATTATTTGAATGTAAAGATAACCTTATCAACAAAAAAGTTGTTGATAATGGTGATATAAATGAATTTATTGATATAATGAAAGGCCTTTTCATAAGCAACAAGGAGGGGAAGTCAAAAGCCATTAAACAAATAATAAACAACATCGTATCCATTAGAAAAGGAGAGTTTAATAAAGATAAGGGTATTAATGTTGACAATAACGTTATTTATCCAATTCTCATAACTCATAATAGTATTTTTTCTCTTTCAGGAATTAATGCGTTGATTGACGAGTGGTTTTCAAACGAGTTGGGTCTACAGAATGTTGATAAGAATAATATCAAGCATCTTACCATTATAAATATCAACACACTTATTTTATATCAAGGTTTAATTTCTCAAAAAGGAATGACTTTACGAGAATTAATTGATTTATATTGGAAAGATTACTTAATGTTTGAAAATAAAAATTATCCTACAGATGAAGTTGAGGTAAATGATTTACCAATAAAGTCTCAATCATTTGACAAATATGTAGAAAATAGATTTAAAAATAAAAACATCATTACAAAGAGGGTGTTAAAATACGATCAGTATTTCCATTAAAAGAATAACATTTAGCCTCAGTAGAACATAATCATCCCTTTTATGGATGCACGCGACAAATTTTTAGAAGAAGCCGGCAAATTGCTGGAGATAATAGAAGAACAACAGGCACGAAGAGATAAGTTTATTGATCCGCTTGTGCTGGAGTTGGAGCATGTGGCTATACAGTATTTTCCTGAAATAAATAATCTGAGTACTGACAGGCGTGATATGATCAGAGGAAAAGCCATAGACAGGACTTATGACCTCTGCGAGTTTATGTTTAGGCGTATATACGACGGTGTGGATGATATGGAAGAAGACACTACCAAATTCAGGGTTCCACCCCGCCACGATGAAGAAGGCGATAAGCGCTATCTGGAAGAACGACTGGAGAAAATTCCTCCGGAATACCACGATAGCTATATTGAAACATTCAACCTGATGTTAGAACTCAAGGAAACGGAAAACGAATTGACTTACGACTGTTTTGAGAAGACAAAAAAAGCACTATGGCTATCGTTCCCCGAAATAAGTGAATTCTCGGGCAATTCTATCTTGCACATGAATTATTATGCTTATGACCGAATTTGGTACTTTGTTGATGATTTATATAATATTGTAGGTTAAGTTTCCACAAACCATACGTTTTAAGCCGTTTATGTAAGTATTTTCACTCATCATTGCGCAAATTTTCAGACAGTCTTTCAGCAATAGGATGCTGCAGATGTTTTTTCTGCATATGCAGGATTTCCAAGTGTTGATGCAGAATATTCTTCTGCATATGCAGAGCTTCCAAGTGTTGATGCAGGATATTCTTCTGCATGTGCAGAGTTTCCTTATGCATGTGCAGAACATTCTTGTGCATATGCAGAGTTTCGTTATGCATGTGCAGAATATTCTTATGCATGTGCAGAGTTTCGTTATGCATGTGCAGAACATTCTTATGCATATGCAGAGTTTCATTATGCATGTGCAGAATATTCTTATGCATGTGCAGAATATTCTTATGCATGTGCAGAGTTTTCTTATGCATGTGCAGAACATTTTTAGTTTGCAACCTTTTCCCAATAGTTAGCTAACTTTTTTCAATAGGTTGCTAACTTTTCTCAATAGTTCACTAACCTTTTCCAATAGCTTGCAACCTTTTTTCCTTAGGTTGCAAACTTTTCCCAATAGTTCACTAACTTTTCTCAATAGGTTGCAACCTTTTTTTCTTAGGTTGCATCAGGACATTTTTACATTCAATGAAGTACCGATTAGGAAGCATCACTCCGACACTATAACATCAATTCCGACCACGTTACAACCAATTCCGAGCTTGTCACACCCAATTCCGACTACGTTACGACCTATTCCGACCTCGTCACAGGGTCTATTTACCAATATGTATAGCCACTAGTGAACGTTGCAGATTGTCCGTCGTAGTTAGTAACAACCACATCAGTTGCACCAGCGGTGTGGGCTGGGGTAACAACAACAATAGTTGTCGAATTAACTACAGTTCCAAACACTACAGTTCCACCAAACGAGACGCGAATAGTTGTACCTCCGGGAATTTGCTGGGAATATGCAGCAGGTACAGAGGATCCTGAAATTCTATTTCTATAAAGCATTGCAATGCGACCGGCACCACCAGCTCCACCAACTATGGCACAGCTTCTTCCGCCTGTTCCTCCATTGGACTGCACAAATGAACTTCCAAAGTTCACATTTTGTCCCTGGAAAAAAATTGATCCGCCAGATCCTCCTCCTGCGCCTCCACCATCATGAGTACAATTATTCGAACTATTGCCACCGTTATTTCCATTGGAAACTACAGAACTGGAAATGCTTAATTTGTTTGCATGGATTACGACAATTCCACCTCCATTGCCTCCGATGCCACCAACACCCCAAGTTCCTTGTCCACCACCGCCCCCACCAGATCCAAGAAACAGTTTGGTTTCAGAAGGTGTTCCATAAGTATTACCTGCAGAACCATTATTAGCACTTGCTCCAGAAACTCCATACGAAGCGCCGCCACCGCCATAACCATTGCAACCAACACACCAACCTCCATTGGTTGACCCATTGCTTCCACCTCCCAAGTTTGCACCAAGGGCTGATCTTGATCTTGAACCCAAGCCCGTCACTGATTCGCCTTGATATGCTCCAGCACTAATGCAGTACTCCCCGCATGCACTTGCTCCAGCACCCCCCATATACCCTTTCCCATTCATACTAATCGTGCCATTGTTTATTACAGTCCCATTTGCTTTAAAGTAGAGTACCCCGCCCTTTGTTCCATCCCATGCATCAGCAGTCAGGGTCATACCGAAGTTGATGGTCACATCCGTGTAGTTTGGAACTCTCTGGAGCATTACGCGCTGATTTGTTGTTGCAATGCCAATATTATTGTCGTCTGTTGTATTGTTTCCGTAATATTTCGTTTTATTAGTCGTAAATGTCACAACATTTGAAGATATTGACTGGATTCTCAACGTTTCATAATTGCCAACATTGGCATAATTTGTATTAGTTCCTTGCTGATTAATAAGCAATATTTCGTCACCAACTGCAAGACAACCTGCTGCAGGTGCAGTAGAAAGCATTGCCGTATTTGCCGTTAATGCCGTAACGGAATAATTAACGGCGTCGGCACAAGTTCTACCGGTGGCAATCGCATCAGTATTGATGTCTTTATTTGCATTAATCGTTATTGAACCATCCGAGCCTGTTCCAACGCTACCTACAAAATTTGCCCCTGTGATCGTCACAGTCGTCCCGCCCAAGGTCGAGCCATTGTTTGGAGAAATCGAAGAAATCGTCGGTGGCAAATACGTAAATCCATTAGTTAATGTTGCAGATTGTCCGTCGTAATTAGTAACAACCACATCAGCCCCACCTACGGGATGCCCCGGGGTGTCGGCTGTGATAGAAGTAGAGCTGACAAAATTGATGTATGCGGCTTGATTTCCACCAATCGTCACATTGGATTGATCAGTTGCTATCGTTTTCCAGTTGGTCAGCCAGGGTTTATTATAAACATTGGGACGATTATGAGTCAGGGGTGCACGGTAAATGGCGCTGGTTGCTGCGGTTATGGAACCACCGAAAAGGTATGCATAGTTGTCGATAACAGCAACACTGGAAACATCTAGAATTGCAGGTAAAGTACTTGCCGAAGCAGTCCAGGTGGTCGGATCGGTTATGGAAGCTGTAAAGATTGAAGATACACTGGCACTGCCGTTGTAGCCACCTAGCAAATACAGAGAATCGCCAACGATTACAAGTTGTGCATGGGCATTATTCGCTGGTAAAGTCTTACCAATATTGGTCCACGTAGTTGGGTCAGAAACCGAAGCAGTGTAAATAACATTCGTGTAAGCGCTACCATTATAACCTCCAAAAAGATACAGCTTATTGCCAATGGTTGCGACTTGCGAACCATAGAGGTTGCCTGGCAAGGTCTTGCCAGTATTACTCCAGGTTGTCGGATCTGAAACCGAGGCAGTGTAAATTACATTGGTAGTAGCAGTATTATATCCTCCAAACAAATACAAATTATTGTTAGCAATTGCAAGTTGAGAATAATAAAGATTTCCGGGCAAAGTTTTACCTGAAACAACCGTCCAGGTAGTTGGATCAGAAACCGAGGCAGTGTAAATTACATTGCTACCTGAGGTACCATTATACCCACCAAACAGGTATAAATTGTTGCCAATTATTGCTAATTGTGAGCCATAAAGATTTCCAGGTAAAGTTTTACCGGTATTACTCCAGGTTGTCGGATCTGAAACAGGTGCAGAATAAATTACATTTACATAGGCGCTACCATTGGAGCCTCCAAAAAGATATATTTTATCCCCAATAACCGCCTGCTGTGAACCATAAAGTGCAGCTGGCAGCATCTTTCCACTCACAGTCGTCCAACCGGCACCCCCTCCTGAATTTGGCAAAATGAAATTCGTTCCCGTAATCGTCACATTTGTTCCATCCGCAGTCGAGCCATTGTCTGGAGAAATCGAAGAAACTGTCGGTAGCAGTTCTGCAAACGTAAAAGCATTCACAAGTGTGGCTGGTTGTAAGTCGGGATTAGTCACAAGCACGTCAAAAGTTCCTATAGCATGAGCAGGCACAACTACACTCAAGGTGTTAGCATCGATTCTGCTTACGGAAGTTGCGTCTGTCCCTCCAAATTTCACCGTCGGTGTACCAACAAAGTCAGATCCGGAAATCGTCACTGTGCCTCCACCGATTCTCTGCGAAGTCGCCGGTGTTATGCTGCTGACTGTTGGCGGTACAACATATGTATAGCCATTAGTGAATGTTGCAGATTGTCCGTCACAGTTGGTTACAGTCACATCAGCTGCACCAGCGGTGTGGGCTGGGGTAACAACAACAATAGTTGTCGAATTAACCACAGTTCCATACACAACAGTGCCACCAAACGAAACGCGAATAGTTGTACCTCCGGGAATTTGCTGGGAATAGGCAGCAGGTACAGATGATCCTGAAATCCGGTTTCTGTAAAACATTGCAATGCGACCGGCACCACCAGCTCCACCAACTATGGCACAGCTTCTTCCGCCTGTTCCTCCATTGGACTGCACAAATGAACTTCCAAAGTTCACATTTTGTCCCTGGAAAAAAATTGATCCGCCAGATCCTCCTCCTGCGCCTCCACCATCATGAGTACAATTATTCGAACTATTGCCACCGCTATTTCCATTGGAAACTACAGAACTGGAAATGCTTAATTTGTTTGCATGGATTACGACAATTCCACCTCCATTGCCTCCGATGCCACCATCACCCCAAGTTCCTTGTCCACCACCGCCCCCGCCAGATCCAAGAAACAGTTTGGTTTCAGAAGGTGTTCCATAAATGTTACCTGCAGAACCATTATTAGCACTTGCTCCAGAAACTCCATACGAAGCGCCGCCACCGCCATAACCATTGCAACCAACACACCAACCTTCATTGGTTGACCCATTGCTTCCACCTCCCAAGTTTGCACCAAGGGCTGATCTTGATCTTGAACCCAAGCCCTTCGATGATTCGCCTTGATATGCTCCAGCACTAATGCAGTGGTCCCCGCATGCAATTGCTCCAGCACCCCCCATATACCCTTTCCCATCCATACTAATCGTGCCATTGTTTATTACAGTCCCATTTGCTTTAAAGTAGAGCACCCCGCCCTTTGTTCCATCCCATGCATCAGCAGTCATGGTCATACCGAAGTTGACGGTTACGTCCGTGTAATTTGGAACTCTCTGAAGCATTACACGCTGATTGGTGGTTGCAATGCCAATATTATTGTCGTCTGTTGTATTGTTTCCGTAATATTTCGTTTTATTAGTCGTAAATGTCACAACATTTGAAGATATTGATTGGATTCTCAACGTTTCATAATTTCCAACATTGTCATATTTTGTGTCAATTCCTTGCTGATTAATAAGCAGCACTTCGTCACCAACCGCAAAACAACCTGCTGCAGGTGCAGTAGAAAGCGTTGCCATATTTGCCGTTAATGTCGTAACGGAATAATTAACGGCGTCAGCACAAGTTCTACCGGTGGCAATCGCATCTGTGTTGATGTTTTTGTTTGCATTAATCGTGATTGAACCATCTGAGCCTGTTCCAACACTACCGACAAAATTCGCCCCTGTGATCGTCACAGTCGTCCCGCCCAAGGTCGAGCCATTGTTTGGCGAAATCGAAGAGATTGTTGGTAGCAAATAGGTAAATCCACCTGCTAATGTTGCAGATTGCCCATCGTAATTAGTAACAACCACATCAGCTGCACCTACGGGATGCCCCGGGGTGTCAGCAGTAATAGAAGTAGAGCTGGCAAAATTGATGCATTCAGCTTGATTTCCACCAATTGTCACATTGGATTGATCAGTTGCAATCGTTTTCCAGTTAGTCAGCCAGGGTTTATTGTAGACATTGGGGCGATTATGAGTCAGGGGTGCACGGTAAATGGCGCTGGATGCTGCGGTTGTGTAACCACCCATAAGGTACGCATAGTTGTCGATAACAGCAACACTAGAAACATGTAAAGCTGCAGGTAAAGTGCTTGTCGAAATAGTCCAGGTGGTTGGATCGGTTACAGGAGCAGTAAAGATTGAAGATACACTGGCACTGCCGTTGTAGCCACCTAGCAAATACAGATAGTCGCCAATAGCTACAAGTTGCGCATAGTTATTGACTGCAGGTAAAGTTTTTCCAATATTGGTCCACGTAGTTGGGTCAGAAACCGGAGCTGTGTAAATTACATTGCTAGCTGAGACACCATTATGCCCACCAAACAGGTATAAATTGCTGCCAACCTTTGCTACTTGTGAGCCATAAAGATTTCCAGGCAAAGTCTTACCGGTATTACTCCAGCTTGTCGGATCTGAAATTGAGGCAGTGTAAATGACATTTGTAGCAGCAGTCGAATTATATCCTCCAAACAGATACAAACTGTTATCAACAATTGCAAGCTGTGAAAGATAAAGATTTCCTGGTAAAGTTTTGCCCGGAACAACCGTCCAGCTGGTTGGATCAGAAACCGAGGCTGTGTAAATGACATTTGTAGTAGCAGTTGAATTATATCCTCCAAACAGGTATAAATTGCTGCCAACCTTTGCTACTTGTGAGCCATAAAGATTTCCCGGTAAAGTTTTGCCTGTATCACTCCAGGTTGTCGGATCTGAAACAGGTGCAGAATAAATAACATTGACATTGGCACTACCATTGGAGCCTCCAAAAAGATATATTTTATCCCCAATAACCGCCTGCTGTGAACCATAAAGTGCAGCTGGCAGCATCTTTCCACTCACGGCTGCCCAACCTGCATCCCCTCCTGAATTAGGCAAAATGAAATTTGTCCCCGTGATCGTCACATATGTTCCACCAGCAGTTGGTCCCGTGGGCGGTATAATACTGCTAACTGTCAGTGGCGGGTTAGTCATAAAACTCTTGATAACAGGACCGTATGCAGTTCCTATATTATTGGTAGCGTAAGCACACAGGTAGTAGATAGTACTGGCTGCCAATCCGCTCAGGGTTGTGGAGAATGCCCCCGTCCCAGTAGAACCGTCAATAATCTTATTGCTAGCTACAGTTGGATTACCCGTTGTATCCCAACAGAAACCACGCTCTGTTACCGGAGAACCACCATCGGGAGTTACAATCGCCGAAACACCGGCGGATGATGAAGTTATGTCGGACAAAATAACATTCCGAACTATTGGTGGGCTCATCACCACTGTATCCCTGAGACATCGCAGCGATAATGCATACTTAGATTTAGAATTAGCATCAGCCCCAGTCATCCAAAAATTCGATGAATTGAAGCCCGTATAATAAGCATCCGTTCCACTATATTGCGTTGCCGACCAGCAATCCCCTTCTGAACCCCTGTATACAATAGCACCAGCACTACTATTCAAATATCCGGCACCATGGAGTTTGAGTATCGAATTATAAGCATCGTTATAGTTTGCCCAATTTTGCGGAGCACCCTTAGCAGCTGTCCATTCCGAATTGATAGGAATGCGCCATCCGGTTCCAAGCAGCAGAACGCATGGGTCGTTAGCCGGGACCCAGTTACTATTCTCGTTGATGGCACTTACCCATGGTGATGGATAACGAACCGTTGTGTACTGATAACCCTGAACACGGTTAAATTGCCAGTACCAACCAGCAGAAGATTCTGTGGCATCGGTAGCTGATACAGCCTGATGATCGGCACCGAGGTTTTGGGTAAGCCAACAAACCGCTTTACCACTGATGGTACTACTTACCGAATGGTACGTAACTGTTTTGGAAATCGGTGCGCCATCAATGCCTTCAATATGCTGAACAGTAAATACCGGTGGACATACCTTGAACTGCGTTACCGTAGAGCTATAAGCTATTCCGACCCTATTCGTGGCATATGCACTGATATAATAGGTAGTACCTTCTGCCAGACCTGTAATGCTATCGGTAAAGATTCCTATATTATTGCCCTCCGGAACTATGTGATCAGCCGTGGTCGGATTACCTGTTGTATTCCAACAGAAGCCTCTGGCAGTAATAGAAGCACCATTATCTTGTGTAGCCGCGGCAGTAGCCATTACAGCCGTTTTCGATTTGCCCACTATAGTCACATTGCTTACAGAGGGCTTGGATACCAGAACGGAATCCCGGATACAGCGTAAAGAAAATCCATATTTAAATTTAGAATTGGCATCAACGCCGGAGATTCCAAAACCGGACGAAGTATAACCTGTATAGTACCCATCTGTATTATTAATTTGGGTTGACGACCAATGATCGCCTTGCGTGCTTTTTGATGTCATTGCTCCATTATAAAGATATCCACCTGCATGTAATTTCAAGATAGAATTATAAGCATCCGTTATATTCGCCCAGTTTTGTGGCGCTCCCTTAGCATTGGTCCACTCTGTGTTTGTTGGCATTCTCCATCCCCCTCCGAGCAACAGATTACATGGATCATTGGCTGGTAGCCAATCACTGTTTTCATTGATGGTAGCAACCCAGGTGACCGGTGTTCGGGTTGTTCCGTCGTGTTTATATCCCTGAACACGGTTAAACTGCCAGTACCAACCGGCTGACGGTTCGGTACCATCGGTAGCCGAGACGGCCTGATGATCGGCACCCAGATTCTGGGTGATCCAGCATTTAGCGGCTCCCGAGATATTTGTACTGACTGAGCCATAGGTGACTGTTTTGGTTACCGGTGCTCCGTTGAGCCCTTCAACATGAAGAACCGTAAAGGCGGTAGGACAAATCTGGAAGCTGGCATCAACGGCGCTATAAGCAATACCGATACTGTTGATGGCAAAAGCCCGAACATAATAGGTCTTTCCTTCAACCAGATTCTTTAGCGTATCGGCAAAACTACCGATACCATTACCCACTTGCAACGTATCATTGGCAATCGTAGGACGACCCGTTCTGTTCCAACAGAATCCACGAACAGTAACCGAATCACCGCCATCGGTGATAACCGAAGCCAGCGCATTGGCGGTAAACTTAGTCATATTAGATATCACCACACTGCTCACTCTGGCCAGTACAGCGGGGGTAACCAGACTATCCAGGTTTCCATAAGCAACTCCTTTGCTGTTGATGGCAAAAGCCTTTACATAGTATTTTGTTCCCGGATCCAAGCCTACCACGCTATCCCTGTAGGTACCGATTGTATCCCGGATATGATTATATGCTTTGGGGCTACCCACTATCGTAAAGTCCCGGTAACGACTCCAGCAAACACCACGATCAGTAATTGGCATACCACCGTCGTCGGTAATATTACCTCCGCTTATCGCCGTAGCACTATCAAGTGGCAAGGTTGTCAGGGTAGTAAGTGTTGGTAGTTTTACAGGCAAAGTCGTAAGCTGAATCATACTGCCATAACCCGTACCTACCGCATTGGTGGCATAAGCACGCACATAATAAGTCCGGTTGGGTGTAAGTCCCTTCATGTTGGCGGTAAAAGAGCCTATAACATGTGAAGTGGTATCCACCGTTTTGGTGGCAAGGGATATATCCGGATCGGGGTAAGTACTCCAACAAATTCCTCTTGAGAGTATCGGTGAGCGTCCGTCATCTGTGACTTCTCCCCCACTGGTAGCCACGGTGGCAATTACGTTGGTGGCAGGAGTCGTGCCGGCCAAGGTCGGGATATTATTGGTCAGAATAACTTTCTCCGGTCCATAGGCTGTACCGATTTTATTGATCGCATAGGCACGAACATAATACATGGTATTAGGTAACAGTCCGGTTATGTTGGCGGTATACGGATCATTACCTGAGCCATTATAGGTATGGCTATTATCGGTTGTAGGATTGGTTTTAATGTTCCAACAAACTCCTTTGGCCGTTACCACAGCACCACCATCACTGATAATACGTCCACCACTAAGCGCCGTAGTTCCGCCCAACCCGGTTATCTCTGTAGTCTCTAATACCGGGGAGGTAGGGAATAAAGTCACTGTAACCAGATTGCCATAGGCTGTTCCAACACTGTTCACCGCATAAGCTTTGATATAATAAAAAATCCGCTGTTGCATTCCGGTGATTATACTGATAAAAGATCCCGTACCCGAACCGTTGACTGTTCGGTTTACCGTTACCGTATCCGGATTGAAGTTCAGATCTGTGCTCCACACAATACCTCGAGAAATGACCGGTGCACCATTATCGGTGGAGATCTTACCTCCGGTGGTGATCGAACTCTGGGAGGTGATTGTGGCATAGGTAGTAGTAAGAATTGGAATAGCAGGAGGAGTCGTAAAGCTGACCTCATTACCATACGAAGTTCCTTCACTGTTTACCGCATAGGCACGCACATAATAGGTCGTACCCGGAGTCAGGTTCGTCAGGGCACTGTGGATGCTATCATTTGATACGGCATCCCCACTGGTCTTTGTGAAAAGACCGGTAGTGGGACCTGAAGTAATATTCCAGCAAACACCCTGGTTGGTGATCGGAGTTCCACCGTCAGTCTGGATAACTCCTCCCCCACTGGCGGTGGTACCTAAAGCATCCGGAGATACACTTTCTGTAGTCAAAACAGGAAGGTTATAGGTGGTAAAGCTCAGTTCATTTCCAAATGCAATACCCACACTGTTGGTGGCATAGGCCCGGATATAATAGGTAGTACCTCGTTTAAGACCGGTCATCGTAGAGGAGAAGCTACCAAGACCCATCGCTCCATCCAGGTTCTTATTATGAACTACCGTATCGGGTCTGAAGCCCGGATATTGACTCCACACCATACCACGGGTCAGAATCGGTTCGCCTCCATTGTCGGAGATCGTTCCACCGGAAGTACCTGCTGTACCGGAGATATTGCTCACCGAACTGGTAGTCAGTGTTGCCAGTTTGGGAGGATCTGTGATAAAGCTCAGCAGGTTACCATAACCGGTACCGGCCACATTTACCGCATAAGCACGGACATAATAGGTGGTACTGCCTTTCAAACCGGCCAGCAGGCTCGTAAAGGAGCTACTTCCTACTCCATCGCTGGTTCTGTATACTGTTACCGTATCGGGATTAAAGCCGGGAACTTTACTCCACACAATCCCTTTCGCACGGATCGGAGCACCCCCATCATCGATAATAGTTCCTCCACTGGAGGCTTTCGTCGGACCGTTGGAAATGGCGGTTTGGGTACTCAGAACCGGAAGTGTCGGAGTCTTAAAGTTCATCTGCGCACCATAGGCCGTACCGACTGAATTGACCACATAAGCCCGAACATAATAGATCGTATTGGGCAACAGGTTGGGCATATTATCCACAAAGGTTCCGGTAAAATAACCGGTTTGAGCGGTATGAGCCACTGAAGCGGAAGGGACAAAGTCCGGGGTAGTACTCCAGTAGATACCCCGGGTGGTGACCATCGCTCCACCATGACTGACAATATTACCTCCGGCAGAACCACTCACCGAGGAAGTGGCAACAGGGGTCGTAGTCAAAATGGTGGCTAGCATCGGGGGTTGGGTGGTAAAACTCTCCACCTGACCATAACCGGTACCAACACTGTTGGTGGCATACGAACGAACATAATAGGTAGTACTACCCATCAGTTCGGTGAGGGTTTTGATAAACAATCCGGAACCGGAACCTCCATTGAGATAATTATCGGCAATGGTGGGTGAATTGCTCGTACTCCAGCAAACACCACTCTCCTGGATGGGCTGTCCGCCGTTAGAAACAATAGTACCTCCGGTATTAACCGTTACATTGGTTATAGAATAAGGTACTGTAGTGGTTAACTCCGGCACATTGAAAGTGGTAAAACTTACTTCATTGCCCGCATAACCGGTACTGGCTTTGTTCGTGGCATAGGCACGGGCATAATAGGTCGTACCCGGAAGTAAGGAACCAAAGGTGGAACTGAAATTGCCATCACCCGAGAGGATCGTTTTGTTGGGAGAAGTGATACTGGGAATAAAACCGGAAATGGTACTCCACAAAATACCTTTGGAGAGAATCGGGGCTCCCCCGTCACTATTTATGATTCCTCCACAGGTTCCCGTTGTGCCATTTCTACCACTACCCACAACGGTAGTAGTCAAAATCGGATTATCCGGGGGAAGGGTCGTGAAAACTTCCTGTTGACCATAATGGGCTCCGGTGTCATTCAGGGCATAGGCACGAATATAGTAGGTGGTACTACCGGTCAGATAGGACAGGCCATGGATAAATTCGCCAATACCGGGACCACCAATCGTATTGGGATCATTACCCATGACTGGATTACCTGTGCGATTCCAACAGATGCCACTACAATAGACACTGAAACCACCATCGCTGAGTATATTACCTCCACTCTGAGCACTGGCACTGGTGATAGCGGTAGCCGGCTTGGTGGTGATGGAAAAAGCATTGAAAGTCCGGAAATTGATTTCAGCACCATAAGAGGTGCCCAACCCATTGATAACATACGCTCTCACATAATACATCGTATTGGGAGTTAAACCGTTGATTCCGGAACCGTAGCTTCCGGTAAAAGAACCGGTCTCGGCGGTATGAGGCACACTGGCTGAAGGTGTAAAACCAGAAGTGGTACTCCAGTAGACACCGCGAGTGGTAACCGGAGAACCGCCGTGGCTCACAATCTTTCCACCCATAGTAGCCGTGGTAGGAGAAGTGGCTGTCGGTTGAAGGGTCTGGATAGTGGCCAACACCGGAGCCAGCGTGGTGAAGGTCTCCACCTGACCATACGATAATCCCAGCTTGTTTTTTGCATAGGCACGGACATAATAGGTGGTATTACCCATCAGTTCTGTAATCGTACTACTAAAAATGATTCCACCTGTGTTGACCAGATGTTCATCACTTATGGTGGGGAGTGTAGCAGTACTCCAGCAAACACCACTTTCCAAAATGCCCAGGCCGCCTGTAGAGGTGATATTACCACCGGTGGTAGTTCCGACATTGGTCG
>Ga0302205_10000577_pt1 | contig 14952 bp, 12 predicted proteins | sample II_Fen_E1_3_FD_194582 | JGI IMG/M metagenome (GOLD analysis project Ga0302205, IMG submission 194582) | Peat permafrost microbial communities from Stordalen Mire near Abisko, Sweden - II_Fen_E1_3 | ecosystem: Environmental > Terrestrial > Soil > Wetlands > Permafrost | place: Sweden: Abisko...
ATTGAATTGTGAAATTGTATAATGATCAGAATCATTTTTTCTCAATAGTCTCAATCAGTCCGTCCTTTATGTGGATGATTGAATTTGTCTCGTCGGCAACCGACTTCTCGTGCGTAACAATAATAGTGGTTAAGCCATTTGCGTTTAGTTCTCCAAGCAATTTCATTACTTCCACCGTGGTTACACTATCCAACGCCCCGGTAGGCTCATCGGCCAGCAAAACCTTCGGCTTCGAAATGATAGCACGCGCTATAGCCACACGCTGTTTCTGACCGCCCGACATTTCATTCGGCATATGGTATGCCCAATCTTTCAACCCCATCTGATCCAAATATTCCATCGCCATAATATTCCGTTTTTTCCGGCTTACATTTTTATAGTAAAGCGGCAAGGCAACATTCTCCAGTGCATTTTTGAAATTGATCAGATTAAACGACTGAAATACAAAACCGATCAATTCGTTACGATATACTGCAGCCTGTTTCTCCGACAAATCTTTAATAAGGGTATTATTCAAATAATAATCACCCGTATCATAATTATCCAGAATACCCAGAATATTCAACAAGGTAGATTTTCCGGAACCGGAAGCACCCATAATAGAAACATACTCACCCTGAGCTACGTGTAAATCTATTCCTTTAAGCACATGCAGGGAAGCCTGTCCCATGTCGTAGGTTTTGTTGATGTTTTGAAGTGTAATCATTCTTATTTTATAAGTTTGAAAAAGTTGAAAGTCAAAAAGTTTCTGAATCTTAATTATGATTCTGTGCTATCACTATCCTATTGTAACCAACAGACTACGATCAATCACGATGCAAATATATGGGGTTTTATAGTACTATGCAATACATAGTACTATAAAAGCAAGACAATCTTTAAACTCCATACAATTAATTATTTTATTCTTAGACGTATAGAGTTATAAAAAAAGATTTACACTTAACATTATTTAAGACACTCACTATTCAAGAGTAGACTAAAGAATATCAAACAGGCTTTATATGACGCAGGTTGCAATTATTCAAAAGATTTTTTTGCCAGAAGTTTTATTGGGGTGTATATTCGTTCTATCAAAGGCCTGTTTTCAGTTATTATTTCGGCCGTACCAGTCATTTCTCCGGAAAATTTCAACTCTCTATTTACAGTTGAATGCAATCCTTTCGGGAAATCGACTTCCACCGAATAATAATCATTATTTGATACCAGAGAGATATTCTTTGTTTTGGCCTGCAAGAGCCCGTATTCCAGATAAGGATAACCCGAAGCTTTAATATTTACTTTCTGCCCGACATGAACTTTTCCCGAACCGGAGGCAGGAACCTTTATCTTTCCAATCAGGCGCCCCGGCTTTCGGGAAACTATAGCAAAAACCTTATCACCGGAGGTTATAAATTGATTTCGTTTCCAAAAAGTATTGAAAGTAACAACACCCGATTGCGGAGCTATCAATAAATAACTTTGTTGCCAGGTCTCAATGGCGGCTATTAATTCCCGTTGAGACGATTTCAGTTCTGAAAATAACTGATGTTTTTCTTGCAGGTATTGCAAGGAAAGTTTGTTTACAGACTCTTTCATTTGTAAAAACTCTACATTTTGTAATGAAATAGATGTTTTAAGCTGGAGTAGGTCCTGCTGTTTATTCAAGTAGGTTTGCTCGGCCGTTTCCATATCGGATGCCGAAATTATTTTCTGACCAAACAGTAGTTTATCCCTTTCATACGCCGACTTTGCAATAAGCAGTTCATGCTTTTTCATTTCCAACTGTTTTTGCAGGTTGGAGGCATAAACCGTTCGGTTTACTATTTGTTTTTGCACAGAACCTTTCTCCTGAATTGTCAGATTCAGGGTCAAAAAATTATCGTAGTTCATGGCTGCTTTGGTAAAAGCGGAAAAATTGGATTGCAAAGTTCCCAATTCAAATGACCGAAGTAATAACTCCTGAGGAATACTAAAGGTCTGATCAGTCACAACCACCTTCGAAAGGAGTCGATCTACCTGCTGCACATCGGTGGTTACTGCCGAGTTATCAATGACCGCCAGTACATCACCCTGATGAACATCCTGTTTATCGCAACATAACAGTTCTTTTATTTTTCCGGTAGATTTGGCAATAAGCCATACCGGTGGATTTTCGGTAGTAATAACCACATCGCCCGATACCACATCGGGATACCGGAAAAAGAAACTACCGACAAACAAGATGACCATTACTCCACAAATAACAGATATTCCATATCTGATAAGTGCATGCGGCGGGCGGGATAATATCTCCTGCACTTCCTCACTACGTAATTCTATTACCCCTACTGAAGAACCCCTAACCCCTAAAGGGGGATTGGAGTTAGTTTCGTCTTTTATTTTCTTTTCTTTGTTTTCCATATAACAGTTTAAAGCAATCTACACCAATATTTCTTATTCCCTTCCCCTTTAGGGGTTAGGGGTTCTTCTCTTTAGGGGCTGGGAGTTATAGTTCCAATTGATTTTTCACCAACCAATAATATGCTCCTTGTTTCTTCGTGAGTTCCTGATGTGTGCCTATTTCTACAATTTCACCTTTTTCCAACACTACTATCTGATCGGCATTTTTTACCGTACTGAGCCGGTGAGCAATAACAACCGATGTTCGTCCTTCAAAAAAACGTTGCAGATTATCCATAATCACCCGTTCATTATTCGTGTCTAATGCATTGGTAGCCTCATCCAGAAAAACAAAAGCCGGATTTTTGTAAACCGCCCGGGCAATAAGTATCCGTTGCTTTTGCCCCTGACTCAGGCCATGCCCCTCATTTCCTATTTTAGTATTGTACGACAAGGGCAATGTTTCTATAAAATCCCAGATATTGGCTGTGATTACAGCCTGAAGCAATCTTTCTTTATCTATGATTTCAGCTCCGGGAGCAATGTTTTTGGCTATAGAGTCCGAGAAAATAAAACCATCCTGCATCACCACCCCACATTGTTTGCGCCACTCGCGTATGCTGTAATTTTTCATATTGTTTTCGCCCAACAGAATATCTCCTTTCTGCAAAGGATAAAAACCCAACAGCAATTTAATCAGCGTGGTTTTTCCACTGCCGCTGGTACCTACTATGGCTGTCTGCTTACCCACCGGGATATTCAGTTGAATTCCCTTTATGACCGGTTCACCTATGGAAGTGGCATCATAACCAAAGCTAGCATTACGAAGAATCAGATCTTTATTGGTTGGTATTTCCCGTATGCGGCTTTCATCTTTTGCTTCTTCATCGTCTTTATCATGCACTTCACTCAGACGCTCCAAACTAAGTCTGGCATCCTGCGTTTGCCGGAAAAATGTGATCAGCTGATCGATAGGACTGTTTAGCTGCCCTACGATATATTGCACAGCCACCATCATACCCAGCGTCATGCTGCCATCAATAACCAACTTAGCCACCAAAGCAGTGATAACAATGTTTTTGGTTTGATTGATAAGTACTGCTCCCGAATCCTGATACTGCGACAAGGCCAATCCTTTTATTTGCAGGCGAAACAGTTTTGCCTGGATGCGCTCCCACTCCCAACGTTTCTGCTGCTCACAAGCATTGAGTTTTATTTCCTGCATGCCGGTTACCAACTGTATCACATTACTTTGGTTGGCTGAGTTTTGTGCAAAACTTTTATGATCCAGTTCTGCCCGACGTTTCATAAACAGCCATACCCAGCAGAAATACAGGACACTACCAATAAAGAAAATGGCAAAAATTGTAAAGCTGTAAAGCAATAATACGGCACTAAAAACGATGATATTGAAGATAGAAAAAAGGATACTCAGACTGGAATTGGTCAGATAGGTCTGAATGCGGGTATGATCGTTGATGCGCTGCAGGATATCACCCACCATTTTGGTATCAAAATACCCCATGGGTAGGCGCATCAGCTTTATCAGGAAATCGGAGATTAGGGCAATATTAACACGTGTCCCCAGGTGCAACAGTATCCAGCCACGAATAAACTCAACGGCAGAACTACTGGTAGTCAAAACCAACTGAGCTATCAGCACCAGATAAACATAACCGATATTCTGCCCGCTTATACCAAAATCGACAATGGACTGCGTCAGGAAAGGCAGCATTAGCTGCAATAAACTGCCAAAGAGAAGGCCTAAAAAAAGCTGAACGATTAGTTTTTTATACGGCCGCAGATAAGAAAAAAGAAAAGAAAACCCTTTTCGGTTTACTTTCTCATCTTCCTGTTCATAAAAATCAGGTGAAGGCTCCAACAGCAAAGCCACACCCACATCTTTTCCTTCATCTTTGGTACTTATCCAACAGCGGCAAAATTCTTCCCGGGTATATTGCAGTTTTCCGGCAACAGGATCGGCTACGTAAATCACCTCACCCCTAGCCCCTCTCGACCTCACCCCTAACCCCTCTCCTTGAAGAGAGGGGAAAATTGAGAGGGGAAAATTGAAAGGAGAAGAGGGTGCCTTAATATCATATACCACCACAAAATGTTGCTGATTCCAATGTACAACACAAGGTAACGGAGCTTCTTTTAGATCCTCAAACGAAACCTTTACGCCTGTAGTACGAAAGCCAATATGCTCGGCAGCCTCACTCAATCCTAGCATCGAAACGCCTTCACGGGTTATCAGCGATTTTTCACGCAGGCCTTCAAGAGAAAAAATACGACCATAATGTGCAGCCACCATGCGCAGACAAGTAGGACCACAGTCCATAGCATCGTGTTGAGTATAATGCGGAAATTTCATAGTTGGTTATTAGTATGCATCTTCTTAGACATTTATAAAAATAAGATTTTTCAATAAAAATAAATTAATTTGCTCACTATTCGAGAATAAATTACATATCGGTTATTCAGTATTATCCGGTAACTGTTCGTATATTTCATCTGCTGTGAAAAAGAATTCATCGGGCATAGGCATAAGCACTGTTTTATTTTTGCATCTATTCTTGAAATGGTACAAATGATAAAACAAGGCCTCAAACATGTCTTTATAATATATTTTCCCTCCTCTCCAATGTATTCCCCCCGATACTTCATCAAGTATAATTAAATCAAAATGGACTTTTAACCCCTCATCTCGAGCTTCCTTTACCACTACATAAGTCATACTTTGAAAAACATCCGGATAATTCAGTATATTCAGACAGTGATCTTCACCCCGTAATACTGTATGGCTATGATTAAAATTAACCTTTCCAGTAAACATACCACACTCGTCAAACCAATAATTGTCTGGAGTAGAAAATACAGTTTTATAAGCGTTACTTTTGGTAAATAGCGTATTGCAATAATCATTATTGCGATAAAGAGTAAAGTAGCCTGCAGTAAAATCATGTCTACACGTGATAATATCATAACTTCGTAATAACTCATTCGTCATAAAACCGCGAACATCACCAAAAACGATATCAAGATCTATATGCCCCCAGAAATCATAACATTTAATTATATTCTGAAATAGGAAACCATAGGCAGGCTTAAAATCACAAAGTTTATAGGCTGAATTAATATTTACTCTAAAACCGAGCTTAGAACTAAAATCTTCTTTTAATTCATCCATGGTACGATATACAATTTTTAAATTGTTTGGCTTATTCGGTATTTCTTCTGTATTATCAGTCACAATAAAAAAATCAACCGAAGGACTAAACCCGATGGAGTGAACAAAATAAGGAAAATACCAGGGATAAGGGCCATACCAACTTACCAATAATGCGATGGATTGAGGAGTCATTTTGTCAAACAGTTTATTTAACATTTAAAAAACAGGCAAAATTTGTAAGAACAGTTTTTTATTTTTAGAGAACTGAGAATAATTATTCTGGTAGTTTTTCATATACATCATTGGTTGTAAAGAAAAACTCGTTTGGAATGGGTGAAAGTGCTGTTTTTCTTATACACATCTTCTTAAATAAAATCAAATGATAGAACATAGCTTCAAACATATCTTTATAATATACCTTACCGTCTTTCCAACTTGTATCACCAACTGCTCCATCAAGTATAATAAAGTCGAAATGAACCTTCAAACCCTCATCTCGGGCTGCCTTTACCACGACATAAGTCATACTTTGAAAAACATTCGGATAATTTAATATATTTATTTGTTTATGTACACTTTTCAACACAGCATCACTATGATTCAGATCAGCCTTACCTGTAAACGTACCACATTCGTCAAACCAATAATTCTTAGGAGCGGAAAAAACGGTTTGGTACGCATTACTTTTTGTAAATAGCGTATTGCAATATTCATTATTACGATAAAGAGTAAAGTACCCCGCAGTATAATCATGACGACAGCTGATTACATCATGACTTTGCAGTAGCTCATCCGTCATAAAACCACGAACATCACCAAAAACAATGTCTAAATCCGTATGTCCCCAGAAATCATAATCTTTGATTATATTTTGGAACAAAAACCCATACGCAGGCTTAAAATCACAAAGTTTATAGGGCGAATCAATATTCACAATAAATCCAAGTTTAGAGCTAAAATCTTCTTTGAGTTCATCCATGGTACGATATACGATTTTTAGATTTTCCGGTTTATTGGGTATTTCTTCTGTATTATCAGTTATAATAATAAAATCAATTGTAGGACTAAACCCAATAGTACGAACAAAATAAGGAAAATACCATGGATACGGACCATACCAACAGGTCATTAATGCTATTTTTCTCAAATCCATATCGATAAAATTAATTGTTTAGTTTTGTCAGTATTGAATTGTAAAAAAGCTCCTTCTCAGAAGGTTTAGGAAGATTCCCATCAACTAAATTTCCATCTTTATTAAATAATAAATAATGAGGAATAGTAACATTTGAATTTAAAAAAGCTTTTAAATAGTCTTCCGATTTATCTGTGGCAAAATAATGGTAACCATTTAAATTGTATTTTTTTAAATCACTTGTCCAACCAAGTCCATTATTTTCATTATCAACAGAGAAATAAAGTAAGTCAATGTCATGTTTTGAAAGGAAAGCGCCTACATCTTTGGCAAATGCAAATTCCATCTTACAAGGTGAGCAGTATGTGGCCCACATATCTACAAGTACAGCTCTACCTGCAAAATGACGTCTTATAAACATTGGAAACGATGTCAATGAATCCTTTGTTATAAGTTCAAATGTACCGAGTGAATTATCATACTTTGCGAGCGTAAAAGGTGATATATTAATGATTTGTGAAGTTATTGAGGATTTTATCACAGGCAAAAATATACTGTTCGGAAATATATATTGGAAATGGTTGCATTGTTCAATTGCGTTAGCTTCGCTGATCATCCCGAATTTTTGACGAAATATCAAATCTGACGCAAACATTCGTTCCTGTATTTCTTTTGGTGCATAATTATAATGATAATTATCTTTATCCCAAATATTTAAATCAGTCAAATGTTGTTTTGAAGACAAAGTACCATTGGAAATTAAAACACATTTAAACCGAGAATTGGCATCTCGATAATTTACATTCCTGTATTTATCCGAGAAAGGATCATATTTTTCACAATAGTATGTCTGAATTTTTTTGAGATCATATTCTTTTAGCTTACATTTATCATCTCCTATATCAGATATAAACTTGTTTGTAATACTCAAAACTGCATTTAAAAACTCTGCATCGCCTTCAAGTTTTACAAACTGAAAATAATCATTTGAAATTTCTTTTTTTACAAACAAACTATCCATAGGTGCAAATAATCTCGCTTTTAGCTGCTCTGTCTGAACTATTGCCTGAGATAGGCTTATGGCATTTTTTATAATAGGATAAACAACTCCTAACATTTTACCTCCTAAAAATAATGGATTAATGTAATAATTCTCATTTCCCTTAGAATTATTACCTGAAAATTGAATGACTGTTTTGTGTGTAATTGTATCTTGGTCTACTTGTATATGAATAGAATCGTTTTTAGAAACAACCAAACGTATTTTAGGCAAAAATGGATTGTCTGCAATCATTACAAACATTGTTGTATCAACTAAAAATGATTTTAGAACTTTACCGTGATTAAAATATTCTTTGTCATATTTCACCACATAATTAACAGGGTCTCCATCAATAGATCTACAAAACCATACCTCAGAATTATCTTTTGCTATTGGATTGGTTATGGACAATTTGATATTTTGAGATGACACGCTCAAAACACTAAGAAGAATACAAAAAAGGACTAGTTGTAATTTCATGATAATAGTTTAAAATCAATTATGTTACTAAATCTGCAATTGTGATTTCGAATGCATTGGTTTAATGCAAATAAGTGTAATACCCAAAATCTAAACTCATAAACACTTACTCCAGCATTCACTTATAGAACAAGCCATAAAGGTGCTTTCAGAATACCCGGAGCAAGTACATTGAAAGCAACCTGAGCCAGCCATAATGTTTCTCATTTCAGTTCTTGCCATTTTGCCTTGAATGTTTTCAAGACTCATTCTTACCGTTTTCATTTTATTAAATTTACACGTTTTTAAAGTAGTCGTTACAAATTACTCCTATTCATCTTTATTTAAAAGAACATATAAGTACCGTAAACTAAACTTATCATTATATTATATTTGATATTTTTCTATTCCAAAAAAAACTCCTAATTAGGAGTTCAAATAAGTGTCCTAACATTAACCAAAATACAAAGATTTCTTAAACATTATAAATACCCCAGGCCATGAAAGCCCAGGGTATAGAGTTACAGCTTTATTAACACTTATTCCAGCATTCTTGAATAGAACAAACAGTACCGTAATCAGTTCCATTACAAGTACATTTAATTGTGCAATTACTACCTGATCCCCCCGCCATAATGTTTCTCATTTCTTTGCGATTCATTTTACCTTGAATGTTTTCGAGGTTCATTTTTAATGTTTTCATTTTTTTAACAATTTAAAAGTTATAATATAACAGTTGCAAGCTATATCATTTATTTTGTTTATTCAATGGCAACTATAAACACCGTGCACTGAGCTTATCATTGAATTTATCATATATAAAATTTTATTCCAACAGAAAATACTGTAAATCTGCAATATCATAAGCATCGGGTAATTGATAGCCATTAATAAAAATAGTTGGGGTAGCAAATATTTCCATATGACTACACCAACCAAACATAGCCTCTATCTTATCAGCTTGTTTTCCGCAATCAATATCCATTGGATATTTTGTGGCAAATTGGTTGTAATCTTTTCTATCGGCTAAATACCAATCATCTAATGCATGTTTTATATTCTCCTCACTGTTGCTTTGATCTTGAATTGCTAAAAAATGACTAACAACTTTAAATGCGTCCAAATCCGGAGCATTAGGAGTGGTAAAAATCACCTTAACTTTTAAATCTGGAATCTCCTCCATTAATTTTTCAATTTTAGGATGTGCTTTAGCACAGGGTCCACAATGTGGGTTACAAACTTTTATCAATGTATTCGTTGCGTTTGGATTTCCTAAATCAATACCAATACCATCGGTTGAAACTGCTATTTGTTTTTGCTTCTTTAAAAGCGTATCAAATATCTCCGAATTAAATTTGACGCGCAAATATTCTCTTTTTGTATTTTTAGCCTCCTGCAATTTCAATAAATAGGGCTTTAAGGCATACCAGAGTAAAACCGGAATAAGATAAAGCAAAATGCTCTTAACGATTACATCAACTGAAAATTGATCGGATGGAAGCAATAATTCGTTAGCAATAACATTAATGCCGCCAAAGACCAATAATGCCTGAACCGAAAGACAAAGTACACACCATTGTTTGGCTACACGCCCCTGATAATAAATAGAAAAAATAGTATAGGGTAAAGCTAAGATGTTCAGATAACCGATTATTGACAACGAATCAATAAGTGGGGTTATGAAAAGTAAAGTAAGAAATCCGCCTGCAAAATAGAAAAAACCGACTTCGCTCCAGCTTAACCAGCTCAGTAGTTTAGACTGCTTTCCACTCAGTATGGCATCGCAGTTACCTTTTACAATACCGGTGCAGACCTTGTGAAGAAGCTGATTATTACTATCAATCTCGTACCAAAGCAGTAACGACGTAACGATAACTCCTGCAAATAAGATCAAATATTGAAAGTATACGGGCACAACAGCATTCATTTCAGGCAACTCAATATTTCGGTGTAAGAATAATAAAGAGATAAGTGTAAGCAACACAAACAGGGACACTGGGACTAAACTTTTAATTAAAGATTTTCGTCTGGTTATTTCAAAGTCTTTTTCACCCGACTGCTCATTCTTTTCAGCAATCAGATAAATGCCATTCCATCTTTTCAAAAAAATTTCTTTACTTTCTGTAAGCTCTTTGTTTTGTTTGGAGGAATATAGTCGGACTTCATTCTCTGAAATATATGTTACTATTTCCAATGGATTTTCAGCATATCCTGTATAAGCCAGAAAAGGTGTAGGAAGTTGGTCTATCTCCGAGGGCTCTATTTTCCCTGCCGCATTAGGCACGTTCCAGACATTCAACGAGTCACTTATACAAAGAAGACTCGGCCAATCGGGATGATTTTGCAAAGTATCATCTATGGTTTTACTATTCACCTTTACATCCAATAATTTCAAAAAGGCAATGGTTGTTTTTACATTCGGTTCGTATCTGGTGAACATTTCTTATTCTATTATAAAATTATTAATCTGTTAGTATTAGCTATTATCGTATAATTATTTCAGTAACGGCAACAACCCCGTTTTAAAAGCCTCCACCGTATTTCCGCCAAAGAAGTTTGTGCCCGGGCAGGTTTTGGTAGAGCCGGTGCCTTCTTTAGCAATTCGTTTTCCAGTATTCAGATCGTACCAATGATGATAAACCACTGTGGTTTCACTTGGCGCTAACTTGAACCGGGTGAGCAAAGAACGGGTAATATGAATAATACACTCCTTCTGCAATCTGCTCATGTTATCTTTTTCCTTGTCAAAGTTTCCCAGATTTTCAACACAAATACCGCAGCTGTTTGCTCCTTTAATGCCGGCAGGTACCGTATTCAGATTCCGGCACACCATAATTTTTCCGTCTGGAAAGGTGGTGAAATTTTGTGCTATCTCGGCAAAGCCACGTTCCTTATGAGCTTGTTCCATGCTTTGGCAAAGCTGAAAATGGTTACTTCCATTAAAATGTTTGTATGCCGGAATATAGGTATGATGCTGTTGCACCAAAGCTATTTTCCGCTTAACGATCTGTGCCCGGAGCCAGGAATCAAACTCCGGCAGATCGAGTAATATAAATTTGCCTATTGCTTTCATATATTTCTAATTTTTAAGATCCACAGCTGTACTTATCTGAGTCGTACCAGACTTTAAATTTCCTCCAGCTAAACATCTATTCTCACAGGAATTACAAGCCAACACGAGCGGAGAGAAATATGTCATCTACTATCTTTTCCGGTAATGGTCGTGAGTCGACGAGTTTTTATAATGACCACCTTTGTGTGAACTTCCGTGACCTCCGGCATAATGCCCTGTATGGTATGAGCTCCTATGACTTGTATACGAACTGTGACTGGAGTAAGACCTATGACCTCTTGCCGAAACGGGACTTGTAAACGGAAGTAAAATAAACGAGATTAAGATTCCAATAAGTGCTATTTTTCGTTTCATATTATTTTATTATTTGATAGTTACAAAAGTTTGTTTTTTCAAAGCATGCACATGTTATAAACATGCGCATGCGAGGTGAATTAATCAGTCTAAACAAATTCCCTTGAAATATGAATTTACTAAAGCATCCCATAAACTCTTCAATTGCTGCAAAGGAGCATTTACATTGTCGAAATCATTCTGTTCAATTTTAGCAATTAGATTAGTTGATTCTTTAGCTGTACTATCAATGGCAGCTATTGTTTTTGTCCACAAATCGTCAAACGTAATAACTCCAGCAATACTATGTTCTGAGTATTGTTTTGCATTATTGTAACTTTGAAGGCATGGTTCTACGTCGGAGTAAACCTGTCCGGGTATTCTTGCAATTTTATTCAATTCAGCGGCTAAATCAGATTTCTCAATTGCATTTAAGAGATCATCTGAGATAAGGGGAATAAATGCCAGCACAATTCCCTCTAGAATAGGATCAACTTTGTTTGAATCCATTAAATATCGAACTGCATTATACAAGTTTGTTTCAAAATCTGCTTTATTGTTATTCAATATATCATACAGGATTCCAACCAGTTGATTTTTCAAATTAGACAATGTAGTATAAGTCGATTCACTAATTAACTGGAACTTGTAAGCTACCTCAATAATTTCGGAGTAAATAGGAGCTATCGTATCTAGAAATTCCTGTTTGTTTCCAGAAAAGAAAACATTGCTTACTTGAAGAAGAAAATTACAATACTGCTTTAAAAATGCATAAAAATCTGTCAGAAACTGACTGTCGGTTTCATTAGTTGACGCAAACTTCTTAATTAGTTTCAGATTTGCACCAGACTGCTTTGAAATATCTTTCAAGAAACTGTCTATCTGAGACAAATTACTTAAAACCTGCTGTTTATCCTGTGGATTTTGTAAATTGCCAATACGCTGAGAAATGCCGGCATACAGTTGATTAAAAGTGCTGTCGTATTTTATTCCACTGTCGGGGATTTGGTGAATATAATCGTAGATCGTGATTTTAGGAGCCAAATCGCCGGGAGCTTCTTTATCCGATTTTTTATAAACAGATAAATCCCGTTGGATGCCCTTCAATTTAAACGAGAAGTAATATTCCCACAAAAACTGGCTCATTTCCACCTTTTGCTCCCCAATTGACAAGGTCAGCGTAGGTGTGATTTGGAAATCGGACAAATAATTATAATAAGCATTTATATAGTCATAAGAGTTTGTATATCTTTTAATATTACCTCCTAACGGTTGACTTACGACTTGCTGGTTTGACACAACATCAAAATTGATATAAATTGTGCTTTTATATCCACATCTATTCACAACGTTGATTACAATATTTAAATCAACAGTATTCGTCAGGATGTCTTTTGTTTTAATCTCAATAACCAAACTATCCTTGAGTTTTGAATCGTTGGTAGTGGGATTTGGCTTAACCGGAAATGTCAAATTTACATCTTCTTGCGACAGTGCATCTTCAGAACTATATTGACCGAAGTTCACGGACTCTATGTACTTGCTTCCGGATAAAGCTATAGTTGTAATTTTCAATTCGGAAGGAACTTCACCTACATATTTTTCCACTTCCTGGGCTGTGAGTTTATCGGTAGGTAATACCCCATTTGCTATTTTCTGGCTCGTCAATTTTACTATTGGAACATATATGCTGTTTCCAAGAATAAATGAACCGTCCTGATATGAGCTGTGGGCGTACATGACGCAAGCTGTAGAATAATAAGAATCGGAACTTTTTACAGGATGACAAAAATCGGCAGTTAAACAATCATTCGTTTTTGGTGATTTCATACTAAAATTTATTTTGGTTGATTATAAAAATAGTTAACAATTTATTGTGATCAGTAAGTATTTAGTGACGGCTTCACTTGTCTTTACGTTGAAGGATTAATAAGTAAAGCCGTCGCTATGTACTTGCAACAAAACAGGCAAGGACTCCACAGGGGTTAACTTTTTATAAATAAAGCATTCCAGGTTATGTCATTTACAATTACCAGCACATCGCTGATTATATAATAAGCATGAGTTCCATTATTAAAATAAGCCGTGTTGGCACCGTTCTCGTTTTCCAGAGTGATATTTCCATCTTTTAATAAATAGGTACCGGCAGAATTGGTTACAGTGCTTTGCTTATCATTGATCTTTACCTTACAAAATGAATTGAATTTATTATTATACAGTACTGCGGTTAAGAAAGTATCGACTTTAGTAGAATTAGCCGACTCAACACCATATACTACAATGCTCTCAGAACACCAGACTCCAACTAATGTGCTTTCGTTGGCATGAACCTTTTTATAACCAATACACATCTTGTTTTTATCGACACCTACGCCTTTCATTGTAGAAGTACCCGGATTTGAGTTGTCATAGTGAAGAGTTAAGTTCTGATCAACATATTCAAATTTCCCGGTCAATTTTCGATCAGCCTTACCTGTTACTGTGGTAGAATACTCAAAAGTTCCATCTCCATTAAAAACATACTTTTCAGTTTTAGCCTTGTCAGGCGAAGTAGCAATCCAAATTCCAATAATTTCATTCATAATAATAATGTTTAAACGTTTAAATTATATTTAAGAGAAATATTTAATTTAGCCCCACGCTGATACAAGATTGTATTTCACGCAAAACCCGATTATAATCACATTGTCCGATATCTCCTTTAGCTCCGACAGAATACGCAGTACTACTGTATAAAAATCCTCTGGGTTGAAAAACGCTGCAATCCGTTGTTCGCTCACACGATAAAATTGTGTGGCAAACCGTTCAAAATCTTATTTTTGCACACCCACGCGATGCAATCGCGCGGCAGCAAGAGGGTATTTACATTTTTCAATGCATTCTCATTTTGAGCAACTATTGACAAGCTGACCACATTAAATAATATCAAGAATAGAATGTAATAATTGCGTTTCATGAAAAAAATATAAGTCACTCGGCTTTCAAAAAGCAAAACCCCTACTCGCCGGCAGGGGTTTCGCTTTGATTATTTACTTTGTTTCAGTGGGTGTAGTTGTATTCTTTTTCGCATTTTCGGTGCGGGTGTCGGTGGCTTTCACTGTTGCCAGAGAGGTAGTGATTAGTTCGTTGAGCGACGCTATCAACGCTGTTACGTTGGCCGAGGGTGCTGACACTTCCTGCAAGGAGATAATCTGAAACAGTTGCCGGACTGATTCGATCAGTGGCTGGCGGGTTTCGCTAACCGTAGGGTCGCTACTGTTGTTCTCGGAGCGCACTGCGTTGGTGTCGGCTATCAGGTAATCGGCTTGCGCCTGTTCCAGTTCTTCGAGCAATTCGGTAGCACCAATAGTGGCAACTTCTTCCGGATGCTTGGTTTTAAG